>OKUI01000004.1_pt1 | contig 199687 bp, 212 predicted proteins | sample 1606531 | NCBI WGS metagenome assembly OKUI01 (sample SAMEA3882506, study PRJEB24775) | human gut metagenome | biome: human-associated habitat; feature: intestine environment; material: feces | place: Netherlands | collected 2009/2010
AAAATTTTGAAATTTTCAGGGTTGTTTCACTGTTCAGTTATCAAGTTTCTTACTTACTGTCTCATGCGACAGCTTGTATATATTATCATATTGTCAGTTACTTGTCAACAACTTTTTTCATTTGTTCTTAACCGACTCATCAGCGCTCTTATCGTTCAGGATAGACTATGCTGATTAGCGGAGAGGATGGGATTCGAACCCATGCGCCCGTGAAGACAAACGGTTTTCAAGACCGCCCCGTTATGACCACTTCGGTACCTCTCCAGAACTCTTTTATTTTGTGTCGCTCACCAGCGACAGTTGTTATACTACCATAATGATTTTTGTATGTCAACAACTTTTTTTATTTTTTTATAATTTTTTTAAGATAGTCTGTGACGCCTCTGAAATCCTCTTTTGTTGTGACTTTGATATTGCTGTAATCACCGGGTGTAAGATGTATTTTTTCCTTTGTAAACTCTTCTACAACCATCGCATCATCAGTTATATTTTTCCCTGTTCCGTATTTCTTGAGATTATAATATGCCTGTTTAATCAGGCTTATATCAAATACCTGCGGTGTCTGTATAAGCCATACATTATCCCTGTTGGGAGTTATTACTGCATTGCCTTTATCATCGGATATTCTTACTGTGTCTTTGCTTCTTACCGCAAGCACAGTTGCCCTGTGAAGCTTTACATCATTATAGAGCCTGTCAAGAAGTTCTTCCGTAATACATGGCCTTGCTCCGTCATGTATGTAAACATAGCCTTCGTCTTCTACCAAATCAAGTCCGTTCATTACAGACTCGTATCGTTCTTTACCGCCTTCTACAATATGAGAGATTTTGGACATTCTGTAAGTATCTTTGCAATAATCCACATCTTCCTTACGTGTAACAAGTATAATTTCATCTATAAAAGGACATTCTTCAAACTGTTGCAGTGAATAATGCAATATTGTCTTTCCTGCAATTTCCATATACTGTTTTGGTATATTACTGTTCATTCTGCTGCCATTTCCGCCCGCAAGTACAATTGCTATATTTTTCATTATTTTTCTCCAAGTTTAAGATTAGGAACCGCATTAAGATCCCATGATGAGCGTACTCCTGCCTTATATTCGTAATAGGCTGCCGCACCTATCATTGCGGCATTATCTGTACACAATATAGGTGATGGATGATAAAATTTTATTCCATTATCTTCACATGCCTTTGACATGGCACTTCTTAATGCACTGTTGGAGGCTACGCCGCCGGCAATGGCAAATTTTTCAAAATTATATTCCCTGCAGGCATGAATTGCATGGGTTACAAGCACGTCAACAACAGCATTCTGAAAAGACGCTACAAGATCCGCCCTGTCAAATGCTTCCTTTTTCATTTCACATTTATTAATATAATTAAGTACCGAAGATTTTAATCCGCTGAAACTGAAGTCATACTCAGAACCGGCTACTTTTGCTCTCGGAAATTCTATTGCGTCAGGATTACCCTCTTTTGCCAGTTTATCAATTTTAGGTCCGCCGGGATATCCAAGTCCTACCGCTCTTGCAACTTTGTCAAAAGCTTCGCCGGCAGCATCATCCCTTGTTTTACCAAGTATCTCATATTTGCCGTAATCTGCTACATTTACAAGATGGGTGTGTCCGCCTGATACCACAAGGCAGCCAAATGGTGGCTCAAGTTCTTTATTTTCGATATAATTTGCCGAAATATGGCCTTCTATATGATGCACTCCTATCAAAGGCTTCCCGGCAGCAAACGCTATTGCTTTTGCTGCAGCCACTCCTACAAGCAGTGCTCCCACAAGTCCCGGTCCGTATGTAACCGCTATTGCTGTAATATCGTCAAGGGTAACCTTTGCTTCTTTAAGTGCTTCGTCCACTACCTGTATTACCTGCTCCATATGTTTTCTGGATGCAATTTCAGGTACAACTCCGCCATAAAGTGTATGTAATGCAATCTGTGATGAAATTATATTGGACAGAACTGTTCTGCCGTTTTTAACTACTGCTGCTGCTGTTTCATCACAGGAGCTTTCTATCGCAAGTATTAATACATCATCTTCCATTATATCCTATTCCTCCATATCTGAAGCTTTTCCAACTTCCCAATACAGGATTTTCCATCTTCCGCCATCATCTTTTCTAAGGGTAAACTTTTCGTAGTTTTTAATAATATTTTTGCTTTCATGCACAAAATACATTACATCAATTTTTGCATAGTCTTTCCCTTTGTAGGTCAAAAACTCCATATTGGAATTATTTTCTATCACATAGTCGGCAATTGTACGTCCCGCACTTTTATAATCTTTAATCTCATCCTGCAGTCTTTTCAGATATTCATCATAAGGATTAAGGGTAAGAAGCTCATCATCAAAAATTCCTCTCAACTGTGCGGCTATGTTTTCTACATCTTTGTCACTGAGGTTCCCGCTGTACATTACTTTAAGAATATTGCTGTAATATGTTACTACGGATTTTGGTGTGCCAGGATAGTTTTTTTCAAGATCCCTGTCAGTAATTTCCGTCAACGGAGTCTTTTTTGCAATAGAATCATTATTATCTACTTTTCTGTTGGAGAGATAAAAATAATATCCCACAATCAAAGCCGCCAGGATAATAAAAATCATCGGCTTCTTTGCCTTAGACATAAACTCTTTCATAGTAACACCTCTTTTCTCTAATCAATAAAGTTAATTGTTTTAACCCATCCGTCCCTTGGTATTTTGGTCTGCGGAAAAATCGTCCTGACCTTTTCAATGTATTCTTCCGGATGAACCATGGACGGACTATAGTGTGTAAGCCACATTTCCGGTACTTCAGCGGCTTTTGCAAGTTCTGCAGCTTCATACATGGTCATGTGCTTGTATTCTTTGGCTTTAGCTTCTTTGCCGTCTTCACCGTACATTCCTTCACATATAAATAAATCAGATCCTTTGGCTTTGTCTGCAATAACAGGCATCGGTCTTGTATCCGTGCAATAGGTTACTTTTATACCTTTTCTGGCAGGTCCCATTACCTGCTCCGGACGATATGTTATGCCGTCTGTTGTTACACATTCTCCTTTTTGGAGAACTTTCCAGTAATTCAAAGGTATGCCGAGTTTTTTTGCCGCTTCAGGGTCAAATTTACCGGCTCTTTCAATTCTTATGCTGTAACCGTAGCAGGCAACCTTGTGATTTACCGCAAATGCATCAATAATATAACCCTTGTATTCAAAGGTCTCTTCATTCTGCTCGAATTCTTTATATACAATATTAAACGGCAGGTCAGGTGCAATAGCCCTTAAAGAATTGACTATTCTGCCTGTTCCTTTTGGACCTGCTATCAGTAAATCTTCTCTCCTGTCGGCATTTCCCATTGTTAATAAGAAACCCGGCAGTCCTGATACATGGTCTGCGTGGAAGTGTGTAAGCAGAATTATATCTACAGGTTTGGAACTGTGCCCGAATTTTTTCATTGCCACCTGTGTTCCTTCACCGCAGTCTATAAGCAGTGAACTGCCATTATATTTAGTTATCAAAGATGTAATAAACCTGTTAGGAAGCGGCATCATTCCTCCGGTTCCCAATAAACATAAATCCAACATTATTATTTTTCCTTACCAATCAGCTTTTTCTCCATAAGTATGGCATTTTCATCAGGTTTTCTGTAAAAATTTCTTCGCATACCTACTTTGGCAAATCCATTTTTTTCATAAAGACTTTTTGCGGGTTCATTACTTTCCCTTACTTCAAGAAAAAGAGACTCCGCCCCTTTATCTGCTGCTTTTAGTGAAAGAAGCTCTATAAGTCTGTCGCCTATACCCTGTCTTCTGTATTCTTCATCCACTGCGATATTGGTTATATCCGCATTTTCAAGAACCACAAAGCATCCTGCATATCCTGCTATTCTTTCACCGTCTGCCGCTACAATATAGATATATTTATCATCCTGTAAAGTCTTTGAGAATTCAGACTCCGGCCATGGTTCAGAGAAATTATTTTTTTCAATATAAGCCACTTTTTCTGTATCCTGCGGCTCCATATAACGGATAGTTATTCTTACTTCATCCATTCTTTTCCATTCTTTCTCTTTCTGCCTGGGACATCCTGAGATATTCCGGGAGATGTTCTTCTGCCTTTTCAGTCTTACCTGCCTTGTATAATTCAGCTCCCAACAGTGCAACACTTGAAGCACGCTGCCTGTTAAAGCCCGCCCTGCCATATTCATGTGGGGTTTTAAGTTCTTTGTCGATTATATCCCTGAATACAGGTATACCATCCCCTGTAAATATTACCGGCTTATCATTTTCCTGTAATTTCGTAATAAGGTCCATAATATCCATGGCACTGCTGTCAAGATATATTGAAAGGCCATTATTTTCAAAGGAATATATCCCCGTATATACCTGATTGCGTCTGGCATCCATTATAGGACATATCACTTTGTCGGTTCCGTAAAAATTATATGCCATGGCCTCTAATGTAGGCACATTGACAACAGGTACGTTAAGCGCATATGCCAGTCCTTTAGCTGTTGCGGAACCAATTCTTAGTCCTGTAAATGAACCCGGACCTCCTGATACGGCTATTGCATCAAACTCTGAGACATCCGTATCTGTCATTTTGCAAATCTCATCAATCATAGGCAGTAAAGTCTGTGAATGTGTCACTTTATTGTTAATTGTATATTCTGCTGTAATAATATCATCTGTAAGTATAGCTGTCGAGCATACAAGGGATGATGCTTCAATTGCAAGTATTTTCATATTAAAAATCCTTTGAAACAGTTATTTTTCTATAATCGAAGCCTTTCTCAAGGTCTTTTTCTATGCGGACATATATGGTATTTTCGGGAAAAAGTTCCTTAATCATACTTCCCCATTCAACAAGGCATACGCCCTCCCCGTAAAAATATTCTTCATATCCAAGGTCATCCATATCCCATAGTCCGTCAATTCTGTATACATCAAAATGATAAAGTGGCAGCCTGCCACCATAATATTCCTGAATCAGGGTAAAAGTAGGGCTTGATACGTCATCTTTAATTCCAAGACCTGCCGCCACACCCTTTGTGAAAACGGTCTTGCCTACGCCAAGATCACCATCCAGGCATAAAACATCCCCGCTTTTAAGATTTTCTCCTATTTTTTTTGCAAATTCAAATGTCATTTGCGATGAAGTTGACTCAAATACCATATTATATATCTCACTTTACATGATTTCTTGTCTGGAGACCGTCTGATAAAATCTTAACAAGCTTATCATACTGTTCTCCAATCTGGCTTACAGGAAGAACAAACGCCCTTATGCTGGACACATATATAATCACAAGATTTCCGTATCTTACCGCTTTCCATGTCTGGTTCCAGTCTACATGATCTGTTCTTTCACCCTGTGAAATTGTAACACCTTTTCCGTTAATGCAGTAATGTATAGGTTTCTGCATTGTCTCATTTTTCTTAATCTGCGACTTTGATTTAGTCCATAATAAAAACGGATTCATTACTGAAAACAACAGTGCCATACATATTAAGAGAATCGAATTGTTAATCGATACGTCTCCCCATGTATACACAGTGATAAAAATAACGGTGATGCTGAAAACAATCCACAAAATACCTGTGAACTTTCTGTATATATTATTTATTGAAAACTTAAATAAATCTTTGTCAGTAATCTGTATGTCAAAATTTACTTCATTCATTTTATAACGGCCTCCTAAACATACTTTATATAATTATAATCCATTAATAAAAAAAGGTAAACCCCATAAATGAGATTTACCTCTTTGCAAAACGCCTGTTATTTAACAAATGCGCTATAGATTGCCTGTAAAGCTTTTTCAAACTCTTCTTCATGCACACCTATAATTATATTAAGTTCGCTGGAACCCTGGTCAATCATTTTAACATTGACATCGGACTTTGCAAGAGCTTCAAATATTCTGAACGCCGTTCCCTTTGCCGACTTCATTGCTCGTCCTACTACTGCTATAAGTGCAAGACCTGCTTCAATTTCGATAGAATCAGGTGATGTATTTCTGTGAATTCCTGCAAGAACTTCCTGCTCTTTTGATTCAAATTCAGACTGCTGTACAATAACGGTCATGGTATCAATTCCTGATGGCATATGTTCAAAGGAAAGTCCGTTCTTTTCAAACTGTTCAAGAACTTTACGTCCAAAGCCGATTTCGGAATTCATCATATCTTTTTCGATATTAACTGCCGAGAAGCCTTTCTTACCTGCTATTCCTGTTATGATATGTTCAGGCTTCTTAGATGTACTTTCAACAATCATCGTTCCCGGATCTTCAGGAGCATTGGTATTCTTGATATTGATTGGGATGCCTTCTTTTCTTACAGGGAAAATAGCATCTTCATGAAGTACGGTTGCTCCCATATATGAGAGTTCCCTAAGCTCTTTATAAGTAATTGTATTAATCACTGCCGGATTCTTGATAATTCTGGGATCAGCTACAAGGAAACCTGATACGTCTGTCCAGTTTTCGTAAAGGTCTGCCTTAACTGCTGCCGCTACAATTGAACCTGTTATGTCAGAACCTCCTCTTGAGAATGTCTTAATAGTATCATTAGGTGTTGATCCGTAAAATCCGGGAATTACGGCTCTTTCAATATTTTCAAGTCTGTCTCTTACTGCCTGGTTAGTCATTGCTGCATTAAATGACCCGTCTTCGTTAAAAAATACAACTTCTGCCGCATCTACAAATTCATATCCGATATATTTTGCAAGAATAATACCGTTTAAGAATTCACCTCTTGAAGCGGCATAGTCACGTCCTGCACGTCCTTTGAAGCCGGCTTCGATGGCATCATATTCTTTGTCAAGGGAAAGGTCCAATCCTAACTCTCTTATGATTCCGTTATATCTTTCTTTGATTTCATCGAATTTCTTTTCAAATTCCTGTCCGCTTATGGCTGCTTTATAACATGCGTAAAGCATATCTGTCACTTTGACATCCTCTGCGAATCTTTTACCTGGTGCAGATGGTACAACATATCGTCTTGATTCATCTGCGAGTATGATATCAGCTACCTTTTTAAACTGTTCTGCATTTGCAAGGGAGCTTCCACCAAATTTAGTTACCTTTATCATTTCTATTTCCTCCGGGATTAATAAACGTTACTGTGATTTATATTACTTTTCAAACAATTTGTCAATGAGCTGATGACCGTTTGCAACATAATTTTTTGATGCCTCTGCTTCAGCTTCATTATAATTCCATGTTCTGTCAAGTTCTTCTGTACTGTCATAGAGAAGATATGGAACAGGCTTTGCAACGTGAGTCCTGAGTCTTATAGGAGTAGGATGGTCAGGTGTTACAATAACACGGAATGGCTCACCACTCTTTTTAAGTCCCTCAACAACTGTTTTGATAACACGTCCGTCAAGATTTTCAACTGCTTTGATCTTTCGCTCCACACTGCCCTGATGTCCCATTTCGTCAGGTGCTTCAACATGGATATATGCAAAATCATAACCATCTTCCGTAAGTGCCTTAATTGCTGCATTGGCTTTGCCTTCATAATTGGTATGAAGTGTTCCGTCTGCTCCGGGAACAATGATATTATCCATTCCGGCACCTACCGCTATTCCCTTTAACAAATCAACCGCAGAAATCATTACACCCTTTTTGCCTGTTTTTTCTTCAAAAGATGAAAGTGCAGGTTTGGTTCCTGCTCCCCAGAACCAGCATGAATTGGCTGGGTTAAGTCCTTTTTTCTTTCTTTCTATATTAAGAGGGTGGTTCTTAAGAATCTCGTAACTCTTTTTCATCATTTCCCTCAGGCTTTCCGTCTCAGGAAGATTAGGTCCTACTTTCTGTCCTAATACATCATGTGGCGGTGTGAGCTTAACAACACTTCCGTTATGCCATATAGTGCAATGTCTGTAACTTGTTCCGAGATAGAATTTGAATATATCATTTTCAAGTTCTTTTCTTACCGCTTCAAGTAATATTCCACAGTCTTCTGTTGAAATTTCGCTTGAGCTATGGTCTATAATTGTCTGTTCTTCATATGGAACGCCTTCTTCTTCGGATATTGTTACAATATTGCATCTGAGGGCTATATCTGTATCTGTCATAGGTACACCTATACTTAATGCTTCAAGAGGGGATCTTCCCGAATAATATATCTTTGGGTCATATCCCAACACAGAAAGATTGGCAGTATCGCTTCCGGGTGCCATTCCGTCAGGAACGGTATGTACCATTCCTATTTCTGATTTTTTTGAAAGCATATCAAGAAAAGGTGTATCGGCAGCCTGAAGAATAGTCTTATTACCAAGACTTTCTATAGGTTCATCTGCCATTCCATCACCAAGAATTACTACGTATTTCATATCTTTACCTCTATTTCTCATAACGAATCATTGAGATTATTCCTTCAGTTGATGCAGCGGCATCTGCGTATGCTTTTTCGCTCATCATTCCGGTAATAAATCCAAATTCGCCTTCTGTGATTGATATTGTATCTACAGTTCCGAATTTTTCTTCTATTTCAGGGAGTCTGTCAAGACTGCCTTTAACACGTACAAAGAAATTTGAACATACTTCATCATGTGGTATAAGTTCGAGTTTTTCCTGACTCCACTTTGTCTCAACATTTTCACCAAGATGTCTGACAGCATCAACAACATCAGATACAACCGCACTTGCAGTAGGAAGTTTGCCTGCGCCTGCTCCGTAAAACATTACGTCTCCAAGGACATTTCCTTTTACAAAAATTGCATTCATAACACCGTTGACTCCTGCAAGAGGATGTTCGTTGCTGATAAGTTTAGGTGATACCATTGCTGAAAATCTGTTGCCTGTCTTTTTTGCAGAGCCGATAAGCTTTATAGCAAGACCCATTTCTTTGGCATACATAAAATCCAGATCTGTTAATTTGGTTATTCCTTCTGTATATATATCTTCATAATCAACCTGTTTGCCACATGCAAGGGATGAAAGGATTGCTATTTTTCTACATGCATCATAACCCTCAACATCCGCTTCAGGGTTACGTTCGGCATATCCAAGCTTCTGTGCCTCTTTGAGCACTTCTTCATAACTTACGCCTTCTTTATCCATTTTGGTAAGTATAAAATTAGTTGTTCCGTTAAGAATACCTGAAATTTCAAGAATCTCATCTGCCGTTAAGGACTGATTGAGTGGTCTGATAATAGGAATTCCGCCGCCTACAGATGCTTCAAAGAAAAAGTTGGCTTTATGTTCTGCTGCAATTGCAAGAAGCTCTGCTCCGTGCTTTGCCACTAACTCCTTGTTAGAGGTACATACACTTTTACCTGCAAGAAGTGCTGACTTTACAAATGAATATGCGGGATTGACTCCTCCCATAACTTCTACAACTACTTTAACGTCCTCGTCTTTTAATATTACGTCATAATCGTGAACAAGGACATTTTCGATATAATCTCCCGGGAACTCTCTTAAATCGAGCACATATTTAAGATTGATGTGTTCTCCGGCCTTGTTATCAATTGATTCCTGATTGGTTCTTAATACTTCAACTACTCCTGAACCAACTGTGCCGTAGCCTAATACTGCGATGTTTACCATTTTTCTTTTTCTCCTGCTTTTATCCTTTTATTAAATTATCAACAACTGAACTTTCTTCCTCTGTTAAAAGGAATTCAGGTTCAATCATTATAATAAGCCTGTCTTCTGCTTTAGCCACTTTATTAAAGTATCTGACGCCGTCGCCCTTTGCCACATCCGGCATATCAACGATATCTTCATCTTCGATGTGCTTGATGTTCTGTACACCGTCAACTTCTAAAGCAATTTTTCTGTCTTTGTTATTTACTATTATAAGTTCATGCTGACCGTTATCAGTTCCGCCCAACCCAAATTTAGCTTTCAAATCTATTACAGGAATTACTTCTCCGCGGAGATTGATTATCCCTTTTATGTTACTGGAAGAGTTAGGTACTCTGACTATCGTCTGTGTCTGTTCGATTGCTCTTACATTTATAATATTGATTCCGTAGAGTTCATCCCCCAGATTAAAAATTATTGGTTGAAATGCTGTCATATAATCACTCCTTTTACTATGTTGTCTTAGGCGTTCTGTGTATCCATTTAAGATATTCGCCTAAAAATAAATCTATATTACCATCAAGTACAGCCTGTGCATTGCCTGACTCCGCATTGGTTCTGTGGTCTTTTACAAGGGTGTATGGCTGCAATATGTAACTTCTTATCTGGTTGCCCCAGCCGATTTCTTTGACTTCGCCTCTGATACCTGCCTCTTTTTCGGCGTTTTCCTGTTGTTTTAGTAAATAAAGTTTTGCTTTTAACATCTGCATTGCTTTATCTTTGTTCTGGTGCTGCGACCTTTCATTCTGGCACTGTACCACAATTCCTGTAGGAATGTGGGTAATTCTTATTGCCGATGAAGTCTTGTTAATATGCTGTCCTCCGGCACCACTTGAACGATAAGTATCTATTCTTAAATCATCTTCATTGATATCAACATCAAGATCCTCTTCAATATCCGGCATTACATCACAGGACACAAAAGAGGTCTGTCTCTTTCCATTAGCATTAAAAGGTGATATTCTTACAAGTCTGTGGACTCCTCGCTCAGATTTAAGATAACCATAGGCATTTTCACCATTTATCTGGATTGTAACAGATTTGACACCTGCTTCATCTCCGTCAAGGTAATCCAGTGTCTCAACGGTATATCCTTTGCTCTCTGCCCATCTTGTATACATACGGAGAAGCATTGAAGCCCAATCACAGCTCTCTGTTCCACCTGCTCCCGCGTTAAGTTTAAGAATGGCATTGCAGTTATCATATTCTTCTGATAAAAGAGTACTTATCCTTACTTTTTCAAAAAGATTCTTAAACTCATTAACAAGTTCCTCTATATCGGGAATAATTGATGTGTCATTCTCTTCGTCGGCAATTTCCATAAATGTTCTTGCATCGTCTCTAAGCTTCTCCAACTCATTATAATTGGTAAAAGCATCTTTAAGTGCTTTGAGTTCCTTAAGTTTCTTCTGTGAAGTCTCCGGATCATTCCAAAAGCCCTGGTCTTCCATATGCATTTCTAATTCTTCTATTTTCTTCGCCTTGTTGTCAAGATCCAAAGCGCTGCGCAGTTCTTTAAGAGGTTCATCATATGAATTAAGCTCATATCTGAACTGATCTGTTTCTACCATATATTTGCCCTACTTTAATTATAGTTTGTCTAATTCTATTCTATTTTTAAAAATTTTACAATATTTTTTTAAAAAAATATGGCATTTGTCCTGTCAGACAGACAAAAAAGAGGCTGTACCTCGTACAGCCCTTTCATTATTGTCATTCTGTCTTAAAAACTAGTTAAATAATGAGCCAAGTGCATCAAGCTTATCCTGACAATCATCGCAAATCCAGATCTTTTCACCCATAATCTTCTTTGATTTGCATTTTGCAACTTCTTCACATATATCACACTCTGTCTTCTTAGAGCATCCTGCAAGAAGTGTTGCAAAACTTAATACTACAAGTAATGTTGCAATGATTTTTTTAAATTTCTTCATGTCCTTTTCCTCCTAATATGTACCAATATAGATTATTATATTAAATATTCATTGGTTCTGTCAACATAATCAACAAAAAAAGGAAGGGGTCAGCTACCCCTTCCCGGTAAATCCTGCTATTATGCATTACGTCCGCAACAGTTTTTATATTTTAATCCACTTCCGCATGGGCATGGATCATTTCTTTGAATTTTCTTTGTCTCTCTTCTGACCGGCGCTTTTGCTACAGAATCGTCTTTGTTAGTTCCGGTAACTTTAGCTACCTGTTCTCTTTCTATCTTCTGTTCAATCTGGACATGAAGAAGAAGTCTTACTGTATCTTCCTCTATCGCCTCTGTCATTTCATTAAACATATCATATCCTGTCATCTTATATTCGATTACAGGATTACGGTTACCAAATGCCTGAAGTCCGATTCCCTGACGTAGCTGGTCCATATCATCGATATGTTCCATCCATTTTCTGTCAATAACCCTGAGAAGGATTACACGTTCTATCTCTCTCATCTGTTCAGGATTAGGGAACTCTGCTTCTTTAGCTTCGTAAAGTTTAACAGCACGTTCTTTTATGTCATGGACAAGTTCTGCTTTTTTCTTGTATTCTGAAGTATCTGTTACAGGTTCAACAGGTATTATAGGAAGAAGTACTTCATTAAGATCCTGAATATCCCATTCTTCAGGTGAAAGTTCATCACTTATACACTTATTGACAATTGATTCCACCCTGTTATTAAGCATATTCATAATAACGCCACGCATACTCTCTCCGTCGAGAACCCTGCGTCTTTCTTCGTAAATAATCTCTCTCTGTTCATTATTAACCTGATCATATTCAAGAAGACTCTTACGGATACCGAAGTTATTACCTTCAATTTTTCTCTGTGCTGTCTCAATGGCTTTTGAAAGCATCTTATGTTCAATCTGCTCATTATCAGGTACTCTTAAGGCATTGAAAATTGTCATAAGCCTGTCAGAACCAAAAAGTCTCATTATATCATCTTCAAGTGATATATAAAATCTTGACTCACCCGGATCACCCTGACGTCCTGAACGTCCACGGAGCTGGTTATCAATACGTCTTGATTCATGTCTTTCCGTACCGATTATCTTAAGACCGCCTGCTGCTTTTGCATCAGCATCAAGCTTGATATCAGTACCACGGCCTGCCATATTGGTTGCAATGGTTACGGCACCGTGCACACCTGCTTCTGCAACGATTTCCGCTTCAAGTTCATGGAACTTGGCATTGAGGACCTTATGAGGTATTCCTTTCTTGCTGAGAAGTGCACTTACTATTTCTGATTGTTCAATTGTAATTGTACCCACAAGAACCGGCTGTCCTTTTTTATGTGCTTCTTCGATTTCTCTTACTACTGCATTATATTTTTCTTTCTTGGTCTTATATACAGCATCATTATAATCAATACGTGCAACAGGCTTGTTGGTAGGAATCTCTACAACGTCCATTCCGTATATTTCCCTGAATTCCTGTTCCTCTGTAAGTGCTGTACCTGTCATACCTGCTTTCTTGGTATACTTGTTAAAGAAGTTCTGGAATGTAATTGTTGCAAGAGTTCTGCTCTCTCTCTTAACTTTAACATGTTCCTTGGCTTCAATAGCCTGATGGAGACCGTCCGAATATCTTCTTCCCGGCATTATACGTCCTGTAAATTCATCTACAATCAATACCTGGTCATCTTTTACAACATAGTCCTGATCCCTGAACATAAGGTAATGTGCCCTGAGGGCAAGTATTATATTATGCTGTATGTCAAGATTATCTGCATCTGCAAGATTATCTATGTGGAAGAACTTCTCAACCTTGGCAACACCTTCTTCAGTCAGATTAACTGTCTTTTCCTTTTCATTAACAACAAAATCACCTGATTCCGTTGCTTCTTCTTTCATAAGAAGTTCCATTTTGGAAAGTTCTTTTTCTTCACCCTTTACAAGCTGCCTTGCTAAAACATCGCAAAGCTCGTAAAGTCTTGTAGATTTCCCACTCTGTCCTGATATGATAAGAGGAGTTCTCGCTTCATCGATAAGAACCGAATCGACCTCATCCACAATGGCATAGTTAAGTCCACGCTGTACAAGCTGGTTCTTGTAAATTACCATATTGTCCCTGAGGTAATCAAATCCAAGCTCGTTATTGGTTATATATGTAATATCGCAATTATATGCCGCTCTTCTTTCGTCAGGCTCCATCGAATTAAGTACAACGCCTACGGTAAGCCCAAGGAAAGTATGTACCTGTCCCATCCATTCCGCATCTCGTTTTGCAAGGTAATCATTGACAGTTACTACATGAACGCCCTTTCCTTCAAGTGCATTAAGGTATGCCGGCAGAAGACATGTCTGTGTCTTACCTTCACCGGTTCTCATCTCGGCAATTCTTCCCTGATGTAAAATAATACCGCCTATAAGCTGTACTCTGTAATGTTCTGTATGCAAAATACGTCTCGCCGCTTCTCTTACAAGGGCATAGGCTTCAGGTAAAATATCATCCAGAGTCTCACCTGCTTTAAGTCTCGCTTTAAATTCCTCTGTCTTTCCTGAGAAAACTCTCTTCTGTTCCTCAAAATCAGCATCTTCAGGAACAAGTGACACCATTTCATCACGAAGGCTCATTATTTTATCAACAATCGGTTCTACTCTTTTTACTTCTCTTTCGCTATGTGTACCGAAAATTTTATCGATTAAACTCATTTAAAAAAATCCTCTCCAAATTTAATTTAATTTCAATCTTTACCATTTTATCACGTTATGAAAAACAGTACAAGCACAATTTCTTTACTATATACTGCCCCAAAATCAAAAGGCACCCGCAATAACGGGTGCCGGGATAATCAGATTATTAAATTAATCGAGTTCAGGTTCGATAAGTCCGTATGTATTATTCTTACGTTTATAAACCACATTAACCTCGTCTGTCTCTGAATTAAGGAAAACGTAGAAGTTATGCTGTAAGAGTTCCATCTGAACGCATGCTTCTTCAGGATTCATCGGCTTAACACCGAATTTCTTGGTTCTTACAATCTTAACATCAGGTTCATCTTCATAATCATCTTCAATATATGTCTTACTGAACTCTGCCGCTGCCTGCTTTGCATTTACAAGCCTGGTCTTATACCTTCTCATCTGTCTCTCAATAATCTCTTCAACGAGATCTATTGAAACATACATATCATTGCTTACTTCTTCAGCCCTGATAATATTGCCCTTGATAGGGATTGTTACCTCAATCTTCTGTCTCTCCTTTTCTACGCTAAGAGTAACATTGGCTGTAACTTCATCGTTAAAATACTTATCTAATTTACCAATCTTCTCCTCAACTGCTGAGCGTAACCCTGCTGTAACCTCGATATTCTTGCCCATAATAATAAACTTCATAGTGCCCAACTCCTTTGCTGCAAAATCCGTTCTTCACAAAAATTATTACCGTATGAATAATTCTCTGATGAACTTAATATCATTATACCATATTTCAAAAATCTATCAACTGGATTTGCAAATTTTCTTACAATTTTTTACCGGTTATTTACCATGTTTTGCACCATTTTTTATTGTGATTTTATATAAATTTAACAAATTAAATTTTTGATGAAAAAAAAGGTTGACACGGCAATAATTGTGTGTGGATAAATGGGGATATTGTGGATAACATGGTGTAAAAGTGACAAATTCACTTTTTATGCGGTTCATTTTTGGGGATAACTTAAATTTTTATCCCCATTTTGGGGAATACTGATGATAATAACGATTATCGATTCGATTTTTAATTTGACACTTTTCACAAAATTCTTAGCGTTTTATTCTTTGCCGGCACCTGATTCTGTGTTAAAATGGCATTATGAATTGTCTGAAAGGATAACTAAAATGAGAGAAATTACACTAATCACCGGAGCTTCTTCGGGAATAGGCCGTGAAACAGCTTTATATTTCAGCCAAAAGGGGCATCCGGTTATAATAATATGTAACAAAAACACGGAAGGACTTAATGAATTAAAGTCCCTTATCAAAGGAAATAACGGCATAGTCGAAAGCTTTATCGCAGATGTATCAAGTTATGAGGAAATGTCAGACATTTTTAATATACTTTCACAAAAAAATTTTCTTCCTGATATATTGGTTAATAATGCCGGTATTTCCCATATCGGACTTCTGCAGGATATGACTTCTGATGAATGGAAACATATAATTGATGTTAATCTCACATCGGTTTTTAACTGTTCAAAGCTTATAATTCCTCATATGCTTTCAAAAAAATCGGGACATATCATTAATATATCTTCTATGTGGGGAAATGTAGGTGCCTCCTGCGAAGTAGCTTATTCCGCTTCTAAGGGCGGTGTGAACACTTTTACAAAAGCATTGGCAAGGGAACTGGCTCCAAGCAACATCGCTGTAAATGCCATTGCTTTCGGAACTGTTGACACCAGAATGAATCATTTCCTTGACGCTGAAGAAAAAGCTGCTTTAATAGAAGAAATTCCTGCGGGAAGATTTCTCAACCCGCAGGAATCTGCTGAAATTATATATTCTGTTGCTACTTTAAATCCCTATGTCACCGGTCAGATAATAACCGCTGATGGTGGACTTACATAGTTATTCTGTGAAAAGAGCTGTAGAATAGTATCTGTCACCGCTGTCAGGCAGAAGTGCAACAATATTTTTACCCTTATTTTCAGGTCTCTTTGCAAGTTCTGCTGCTGCGTAAAGAGCTGCACCTGATGAAATACCTACAAGAACGCCTTCTGTCCTGGCAAGTTTCTTTCCATATTCAAAAGCTGCCTCGTTGGCTACAGGAAATACCTCATCATAAATCTTTGTATTAAGAACATCCGGAACAAATCCTGCACCGATTCCCTGAATCTTGTGGGCTCCTGCTGTTCCTTTTGAAAGCACAGGTGATGTTTCAGGTTCAACAGCAACAATCTTTACGTCAGGATTCTTTGACTTAAGGTATTCACCTACACCTGTTACTGTTCCGCCGGTTCCAACTCCGGCTACAAATACATCTACTTTTCCATCTGTATCTTCCCAGATTTCAGGACCTGTATGTTCAAAGTGAGCCTTTGGATTGGCAGGATTCACAAACTGTCCGGCAATAATGCTTCCGGGTAATTCTTTCTGAAGTTCTTCTGCCTTTGCAATCGCACCTTTCATGCCCTTGCTGCCTTCTGTAAGTACAAGTTCAGCGCCATAAGCTTTAATTATATTACGACGTTCTACGCTCATTGTATCAGGAAGCACGATGATAAGCTTATAGCCCTTTGCTGCTGCTATTGAGGCAAGTCCGATACCTGTATTTCCTGATGTTGGTTCGATAATTGTTCCGCCCGGTAATAATTTGCCTGACTTTTCTGCCTCATCGATTATAGCGTAAGCAATTCTGTCTTTTACGCTGCCAGCCGGATTAAAATATTCAAGCTTTGCAAGTACGGTTGCTTCAAGTCCTAACTCCTTTTCAAAGTTGGTTAATTCTACAAGTGGTGTGTTTCCTATTAATTCTGTTGCGCTCTTAAAAATTTTTGACATATTATTGTCCTCTCTTTCTTAATTTACTGAATTGCCTTGAATGCTTCATCAAGGTCTTCTATGATATCTGCTATATTTTCTGTACCGATTGAAAGTCTTATTGTGTTAGGCTTGATTCCCTGGTCAAGAAGTTCTGCTTCGTTGCACTCTGAATGAGTTGTTGATGCGGGATGAATTGCAAGTGACTTAACATCAGCTACGTTGGCAAGGAGTGAGAAAAGTTCAAGGTTATCAATAAATTCCTGTGCTTTCTTTGCGTCCCCTTTAATCTCAAATGTAAAAATTGAGCCTCCGCCGTTAGGGAAGTATTTTTTATAAAGTTCTTTCTGTTCTTCGTTATCTGTTACTGAAGGATGATTAACTTTTTCTACCAATGGCTGGTTCTTAAGGTATTCAACAACCTTTAACGCATTGCTTACATGTCTTTCTACACGGAGCGAAAGTGTCTCAAGACCCTGGAGGAATATAAATGCGTGGATTGGTGATAAGGTTGCTCCTGTATCCCTTAAAAGAATTGCTCTTATATATGTTACAAATGCCGCAGGTGCGCAATCCTTTGCAAAGCTTACGCCATGGTATGATACATTTGGTTCTACAAGCCATGGCCACTTGTTATTCTGTGTCCAGTCGAACTTACCGCTGTCAACGATAACACCACCGATTGTTGTACCATGTCCGCCGATAAACTTAGTTGCTGAGTGGATTACGATATCTGCTCCATATTCGATTGGTCTTACAAGGTATGGTGTTGCAAATGTATTATCTACGATAAGAGGAATTCCTGCTTCATGTGCTATCTTTGCAACTCTTTCAATATCTACAACTTCCGAATTAGGATTGCCGAGTGTCTCTATCTGTATTGCTTTAGTATTTTCTTTAATAGCTGACTTAATTCCGTCATAATCGAATGGGTCAACAAATGTAGCTGTTATTCCGTAATCAGGAAGTGTATGTGCTAAAAGATTGTATGTACCGCCGTATATATTCTTAGCAGCTACTATATGATCTCCGGCATGTGCGATTGCCTGGAATGTGTATGCAAGGGCTGCTGCACCGGAACCAACAGCAAGGGCTGCTACACCGCCTTCAAGGGCTGCAATTCTTTCTTCAAAAATTCCCTGTGTAGGATTTGTAAGTCTTCCGTAAATGTTACCTGCATCTCTAAGTCCGAATCTGTCTGCAGCATGTTCGCTGTTATGAAACACATAAGATGATGTAAGGTAAATAGGTACCGCTCTTGCATCTGTTACAGGATCCGGATTTTCCTGGCCTACATGTAGCTGTAATGTCTCGAATTTGAATTTTCTATCTTTTCTCTCTAATTTACTCATATGGTAATTTCTCCAATTCCTAGTACGTTGATATGATTTTTAGCTTGTTTGTATATTATCACTCATTTCCTAGTATGTCAATAGGGATTAAGGAATTTTTTTTAAAAAATTTAAAAGCTTACAAATAACCATATTGACATAATATAAAATGTTATTTGTAAGCTTATTTTCATTATATTATTGAGCCTCCGCAGACAATGCAGCCGTCTTTATAAAATACTGCCGCCTGTCCCGGTGTTGCAGCTCTTACAGGCTCCTCAAATACAGCCTTCATTACTCCGTCCTTTGCAGGGTATAGCGTACAAGGCACATCCTTTGCCGAATATCTTACCTTGCCCGTTACTTTGACAGGTTCATTTATATCAGATACCGACATATAATTAATATCGTCAAAAAGAACTTCTTTTGTCATAAGCTCATCAAGGGTTCCGAGAACCACCTGATTCTTAGGTACATCAAGGCGGATTACATAACGTGGCTCGCCAAAGGCAATTCCGAGACCTTTTCTCTGTCCCACCGTGTAGTGGATAATTCCTGCATGGCGTCCTAACACGTTCCCCTTGGAATCCACAAAATCTCCCGGACCCGACTTAACACCTGTCTGTTCCTCTATAAATGAGGCGTAGTCACCGTCTTTTATAAAGCAGATATCCTGACTGTCTTTTTTATGGGCTACAGGCAGTCCGGCCCTTTCCGCAATTTTTCTTACTTCATCTTTTTCCATTGTGGAAATAGGAAAAAGAGTGTGTGAAAGTTCTTCCTGTGTTAAATTATATAGAACATAGGACTGGTCTTTATTAAGCGATGCCGATTTAGTCACAGCAAATCTTCCGTTCGGAAGTTTCTTAATATTGCCGTAATGACCTGTGGCAATATAGTCTGCTCCGATGCCAAGACATCTGTGAAGCAGAGCTTCCCATTTGACATATCTGTTGCAGGCAATACACGGATTGGGTGTTCTGCCCCTTAAATATTCCGCAACAAAATAATCAATTACTGTCTTTTTAAACTCTTCTTTAAAATTCATAACGTAATATGGTATGCCTATTGTCTCTGCGACACGGCGTGCGTCATCCACAGCGGAAAGGCCGCAGCATCCTCCGTTTTCCGACATATCACAATAATCCTCGTCCTGCCATATCTGCATGGTAACGCCGATTACATCATATCCCTGTTCTTTTAAAATAAGGGCAGCCACAGAGGAGTCAACTCCTCCGGACATGCCCACAACAACTTTTTTCTTCATTAATATTCTTCCTGTGGTGCTTCTTCTTTTTCCGAGATGTCATTCACAGGTTTTTCAAGTCCCTCTATCTTAACGTTATTCTTCTCTGAATAGTCCCAGAGGGCTGCGTGAATTGCTTCCTCGGCTAACAGAGAACAGTGTACCTTAACGGGTGGCAATCCGTCAAGAGCTTCCATAACTGCTTTATTGGTTACATCCATTGCTTCCGTAACGGTTTTGCCCTTAACAAGCTCGGTTGCCATACTGCTTGTCGCAACAGCGGCTCCGCAGCCAAAAGTCTTGAACTTGCAATCCCTTATGACCTGATTATCATCAATGTCAAGGTACATTCTCATTATATCGCCACACTTGGCATTTCCTACAGTTCCTACGCCTGAAGGATTCTCTATTTCTCCTACGTTTCTTGGATTATTAAAATGATCCATTACTTTTTCGCTATACATCCGGATTCCTCCTTTTAAAATCTTCATATAATGGTGACATACTTCTAAGTCTTTGGATTATTTCTTTTAATTTATCAACGGTAAAATCTATTTCTTCCATAGTTGTCTCATCTGACAATGTAAGCCTTAATGAACCATGGGCTATTTCATGAGGAAGTCCTATGGCAAGAAGTACATGGGATGGGTCAAGTGAGCCTGAAGTACATGCTGAACCGCTTGAACCACATATTCCATTCTGGTCAAGAAGAATAAGCATTGATTCTCCTTCAATAAATCTGAAGCAGAAATTGGCATTATTAGGTAATCTGTTTTCACGATGTCCGTTAAGTCTTGAATAAGGAATTTCATTAAGAACTCTCTCAATAAGATGATCCCGTAATCTTGTCTCGTAAGCAATTCTTTCATCCATCTTATCCCTTGCAATGCTTACAGCTTCGGAAAGGCCTATAATACCCGGAACATTAAGTGTTCCTGCCCTTCTGTTACGTTCCTGTGCTCCGCCATGTACAAAAGAACGAATCTTAACGCCTTTTCTTATATACATAATTCCGATTCCTTTAGGACCATTTAACTTATGTCCGCTGGCACTTAACATATCAATATTCATGTCATTAACATTAATAGGTATATGTCCGAATGCCTGAACCGAATCTGTATGGAATAACACACCATGCTCATGTGCAATCCTTCCCAGTTCTTTTACAGGCTCTATTGTACCGATTTCGTTATTGGCTGTCATTACAGATACAAGTATAGTATCCGGTCTTATAGCCGATTCAAGACTTTCGGGAGTGACTATACCGTTCTCATCAACATCAAGTCTTGTAACTTCAAAGCCTTGTTTTTCAAGCCAGTCCGCTGTGTGAAGGATGGCATGATGTTCAATCTTACTTATTATAATGTGCTTTCCTTTTGAAGCGTAAGCCTCCGCTGTTGCTTTAAGTGCCCAGTTATCGGATTCACTTCCTCCTGCTGTAAAATATATCTCTGATGCGTCGGCACCGATAAAATCAGCTATATTTTCTCTTGCCTTAGTAACAGCACTTGTGCTCTTTCCGGCAAATGAGTATATGCTTGAAGGATTTCCGTAATACTCACTGAAATATGGTAACATTGCGGCAACAACCTGTGGCAATGTCTTTGTAGTTGCTGCATTATCAAGATAAATTAATGAATTCATATTTACCTCTTTTCCTATATATTTAGTATGATATATGTTTTAAAATATAGAGAAACATGTCAGTCACATGTTTCCCTTTTATGCTAAAATTATAACACCATGTTACCGGTTGTCAACTAATTTTAATAAATTAAATAGTATAATTTTCTTTGTTGTTATTCTGCCATTCAACCAGATCTGCTAAAGTAATGTTATCTACCACTCCATTAATTGCATCATTAAGTCTTCTCCATACTTCAATGGTAGCACAATTCTCAACCCGGTCACACTGAACAACATTATCCTCTATGCACGCAACCGGTGCAAGAGAACCCTCTGTGAGTCTCAGAATCATACCTACAGTATATTCAGATGGTTCTTTACGGAGAATATATCCTCCCTGGGCGCCTCTTATACTGCGGACAAAGCCTGCGGAATTGAGAATTGAAATAATCTGTTCGAGGTATTTTTCGGAAATTCCCTGTCTTCTTGCGATTTCTTTAATACTCACAGGTTTATCATTGGAATTAACCGCTATATCTATCATTAATCTTAAAGCATATCTGCCTTTTGTGGATACTTTCATATTATCACCTTACCTGAATTTGATAATATGATTATAATCTATTATTCATAGTAAATCAATAGGATTTTAGGACTATTTACGGCAGCCCGCAATTGCAAGTGCTCCCGGCCCTATATGACAGCCTATACTTAATGAAAGCGGTCTTATTAAAAGTTCTTTATCAGGAAACGCTTCCTTAACCTCGTCAACCCATCCTTGGAGTGTCTCGTCATCCACGTCGGAATAGGCTATACACATTTTAAAATTATCATTATCATAAAGTTCTTTAAATCTGGTCTGAACTTCTTTCTGCATTGCTTCGATCATGGTATGTCTTGCTTTTTTCATACCACGTTCCTTGGCATATGCATCAAGCTTTTCACCCTGAATGGTAAGCACAGGCTTAAGATTAAGAATTGTTCCGATTGCAGCTGCGGCCGCTGTTACTCTTCCACCTTTTTTTAAATAATTAAGGTCTTCCACCGTGATAAAAATTGTTGCATCGTATGCTTCTTTTTCAAGGCGTTCTTTAATTTCAGCTGCACTGAGCCCTTCTTTGGCATATTCTATTGCATTAATCACAGACTCTTCCATCGTAACAGAAATTCTGTGGTTATCAACCACATGAACTTTTCCGTCATATTCCTCGGAAAAAATCTTGGCACTCTCACAGGAAGCGCTGAGTCCGCTGGACATCGGAATATACACAATCTCGTCATATCCCTTTGACAAAATATCATTCCACATATCCATAACGTCTCCCGGCGATGGCTGTGAAGTAGAAACATCCGCACCCTCTGCTAATTTATTGTAAAAATCCTTTCTTGTAAATGTCTCACTCTGATATGTAAGCTCTCCATTTATAAAAAAAGGCATCGGCATTATAAAAATACCTAACCCAGCGGCTTCCTCTCTCGTCATTCCGCTGTTATCATCTGTCATAATTGCGACTTTCATTTCTAACCTCTCAAAACATATTTTTCTTATATAATCTTATAGTAATTATCACAAAATTTCAACAATGTCTTTATCTATTACATATTTTGCATTGTAAAATTCCTCCAAAGCTTCCCTTAAATAGGTCACATCTTTAACACCTGCCGTCTCCATGGCAGAATGCATTGCAAGCTGTGGAAGCCCGATATCAACGGTGTGGACTGACATATGGGAAATTGATATGTTTCCAAGGGTAGAGCCTCCCGCAATATCTGAACGATTGGCAAACATCTGCACAGGTATTCCCGCATTTTTACATATTTTTTTGAAGAAAGCTTCTGAAAAGCCGTCTGTTGTATATTTAAGTGAAGAATTTTTCTTAATTACAATTCCCTCATTAATCACAGGTCTGTTATTGGTATCTGCTTTTTCCGTATATCCAGGATGAAGTGCATGGGCGTTATCCGCGCTGACTACCATACTTCTGCTTAACATTCCCGAAAATGTCTGTTCATCCATATTCAGACCTGCCGCAATTTTTTTCACTGTCATCAGTAAAAAGTCAGAATCCGCTCCCTGCAAACTTTTACTTCCGACCTCTTCATTATCAAAAATGCAGCACATGCATAATTTGTCTTTATTATCTGAATTAATAAGGGCGTCAACCGAAGCATATACACATTCAAGGTCATCCAATCTCGGAGACAGAATCAGCTCATTATCAATGCCTGCCACGGTTCCCGGTTCACTGTTATATAAAAACATATCCATTCCGAGAATCTTACCCTCACCACAGGCAGACTTAAGCAGTTTATCAAAAGAATCCCTGTCGTTCCCCATTCCCAATAACGGCAGCAGTTCTTTCTGCAGATTATACTGGTATCCCTTATTAATTTCAGGATTCATATGGATTGCCAGATTGGGAATCACAAGTCTGACATCTTTAAAATCCACAAGCTTAGGGACTATTTTATTTCCGTAGTCCATAAAAACGCGGCCTGCTAAAGACAGCGGTCTGTCAAGCCATGTTGAGTTGATAAGGCCCCCGTATTTTTCCGTATCTAATAATAAGTAGTTCTTCTCAACGCATACAACCGGCTCAGGTTTTAATTTAAAACATGGCGAATCACAATGGCTGGCTACAATGCTCATTGATGATGGTATTCCATCCGGCATGACAAAAGCGATTATTGCAGAGCCGTTCCTCGTAACATAATATTTTTCTCCAAATCTGATTTCTTCACGTCCGCCCTCATATACTTCAACAAATCCGTTGTCATCAAGGATTTTCTTTATATTGCTTACTGCATGAAAAGGTGTGGGACTGTCATTTATAAAACCGATAACTTCATTAGCAAACATAATTTAACTCCTTTTTATCCGATAAAATCTTAATAATCATATTTTATCATACTTTTTTCTAATAAAAAATGGTATAATGAAATATATTTAACAAGAAATCGAGGATATTAAGAATGAAAATAGGAAGAAACGACCCTTGCTGGTGTGGCAGCGGACAGAAATATAAGAAGTGCCATGCTGCTTTTGATGACAGACTTGCAGAATTAAAAAATGAAGGACATATCATTCCTCCACATTCAATTATCAAAACTCCTGAACAGATAGAGGGAATACGAAACAGTGCCAAAGTTAATGTTGCTGTTCTTGATTACGTTGCCGCCCACATCAAAGAGGGTGTATCAACGGAAGAAATTAATGAATGGGTTGACAGCGAGACAAGACGTCTCGGCGGTATTCCCGCACCCCTCAACTACAACGGTTTTCCAAAGAGTGTATGCACTTCTCTTAATGATGAGGTATGTCACGGAATCCCTGACAAAAATATCATTTTAAAAGACGGTGACATAATTAATGTAGACTGTTCAACCATTGTAAACGGATACTTTTCGGATTCATCCCGTATGTTCTGTATCGGCAATGTCTCAGAGGACAAAAAACGTCTCGTAGAAGTTGCCAAGGAAAGTCTCCAGGTTGGTCTTGACGCAATAAAACCATGGGGATTCCTCGGTGATATGGCTGATGCAATTCATACCTTTGCAGTCAAAAACGGTTACTCTGTAGTCCGTGAAATAGGCGGACACGGCTGTGGCCTTGAATTTCACGAAGAACCATGGGTAGGCTACATTGCCCACAAAGGAACCGAAATGGTTATGGCTCCCGGCATGGTATTTACAATCGAGCCTATGATTAATATGGGCGAACCTGATATCGTGCAGGATGAAGAAAACGGCTGGACCATCTACACAGAGGATGGTATGCCTTCTGCCCAGTGGGAAATACAGGTGCTTATAACAGAAACCGGGACAGAGATATTATCCTGGTAGGAAAATCAAGCTGGGACTTGTTCCCAGCTTTTTTGCATCAGACTATTTCGCATCTTCCTTAAGATGTTCCATATACTCAAATGCTTCTGCTAACTTGGATTCCGATATTCCCAGTGAAGATGCTATTTCCGGACTGCTCATGCCTTTCTTTTCAAGATTTCGGCTTAATGTTACCCATGATTTATATTTGTCCTTTAATTCGGCTTTCCTGCCTTCTTTTATTCCTTCTTTCCTGCCTTCTTTCCAGCCTTCTTCTATTCCTTCTGCTTTAATTCCTTCAAAAGCCTCACACATGTTAAGTCGCTCCTTTCCGTCAACAAATACATAATTGCTGTTTGTAAGTTCATTAATCAACGTTACCGTACTTTTGGTTAAATCCGGCTTGTGTTTCTCGTTGTATTCCTTAAGTGCCTCTGTGCTTTTACTGTATTTCACATAGGCAATAACGTCTTTAAGTTCTGTTTTGAATTTTTCAAGTTTTTCTTCTTTTGCGGCACAAGGTTCAAACAGGTGCATTTTGTAATCCTGGATATATCCTCCAAGTCCGTTGTCTTCAAGCCATTTGACCGTATTCTTATCAAACATGTCCTTTACGCTTACAGGCTGGTTCCATTTATCGGCTTTCCAATACATTACAATCGTGATAATTGGCTTTATCTGAATCTGCACGCCTTTGTTACTCTTTACCTGCCTTAAATATTCCCTTACGTCGTATTCCATTATACGAAGCGGCATTGTGTAATCCTCAACGGACTGGTGTTCAATGGCAAACAGGCAGTATATGGCATCATCTACTTCAACTACCTTTGCCGAATCCCTCAGCCTTGTATCTGCGGTTACATTTCCGTTTTCATCCTCCACACGCTGGGTTTCTATATCTATGGTACGCATCCTTTCGGGTGTTACCACACTCTTTCCGTCATACAATATTGCGTTAATTGCGTCCGCAAATATGTCCGGAGTAAAATAATCTTTTAATAAAATGTCTTTCTGTCCCACTATGTTCCTTTCCCGTGCAGGAGAAAACTGTGTCCTTACCTGCATTGTATCATTATATTTTGTAAAAATAAATATTAAAAATTAACTTCCGACCCACCGGGGCGGGAAATCATTTCTATTAAGTTATAAATGTGAATTTAATCTGAAATGTATTGATACTTAAGACTGATTGAGTCCTGCGGGATTCCGCATCTAAGATGGATTAAACGCCAAAAGAATATTAATGTCAATCCTTTTGGCGTAGTTTATATTTTATTAAAAATCTTAATAAAACTTTTATTTATTTTATTGTCAGATTTTTTTCTTTCTTCTGATACATAATCATAAACTAATTCCATTTTAAAACTCCTTCAACATTAAAATATTGTTATAATATATTTTGAAACTAATAAAATCATCGTCTTCATGATATCCTGACTTTTCTTCAATTTTAAATGACTGTATTAATGCGCAAACGTCTTCCTTGGATAATTTATTATTTTTTTTGATTCTGATCGTAATATTTTCTATGCGAGGTTTCCATTTATTTACGATTTCTCTAGTATAATCTCCATCACCGAGTGTAATAAAATAATATTTATCTTTGCATACAAATAAATAATATGCTTCATCCGGATGTGCATCGTAAAAATTAGGTCCTCCTATCAAATGTTTGAACACATAATACTCGTCCTCACTTTTCACAACCCTGATCCCTTTAAATGACAATCTTGGCACCCAGAGTTCTCCAAAAGGGTTGATAATCTGCATATTCTCTATTTCTTCATTTCTTTTTTCTGACAATCTTCCATATTCAAATTTCATTTTAAAACTCCTTCATCATTACTTTATTCCATTATTTTTAATATCAAATCCCAAAAATCCTCCCCACCGCCACTTCGTACTGGATACAGGTGTCGGCTTTGCGGACCATTTTCAACACTTTGTCAGGCTCGTCAAAGTTTTTTGAAAAATATATCCAGAACTCCTTCAGTTTGAAAAGTACGTTTCTGTCACCTGACATTATCTCTTTGTAGCCCTTGTAAAGGTCGTTGGCAAAATTATATAAAGTCTCAGGAGAAGCTTTCCTGCCGCCTTTTATTTCCGAAAAAAGTCCCGGATTCATAAGGATTCCCCTGCCGCACATTATTTTATCAACTGTAGGAAATTCCTTTGTAATCGCATTATAATCTTCGACGCTGTTAATGTCTCCGTTGTAGCACAGAGAATGACGGCTTATCAAAACAGCTTTCTTAAAATCCTCAAGATTCGGCTTTCCGCCATACCCATCCTTGCGGCAGCGTGGATGAATAATCAGCTCCGAAATAGGGTAATCATTATATATTTTTAAAATATTTTCCCAGTTTTCGTTATTCTCTACGCCAGTTCTGGTCTTTACCGATATCCTTACGTCCGTCATGCTAAAGACCTCTTCAAAAAAGCGGTTAAGCTCGTCCGGTACGGCAAGAAAACCCGAACCCCTGTTTTTTGCCACAACGGTTCCCGAAGGACACCCCAGATTAAGATTAACCTCCTCATAACCGTAATACTCTTTAAGTCTTGACGCAATGTAACAAAATTCCTCAGATTTATTTGTAAGAATCTGAGGAATTACGTCCATATTCTGATTGTGTTCAGGCAACACGTCATTTTTTTCTTTGCTGTTAAGTTTTCTGCTTGCAATAAACGGTGTAAAATATCTGTCGGCATCTCCAAAATATCTGTTATACACATTTCTGAATATATATCCTGTGAGAGCCTCCATAGGTGCAAGATAAAGTTTCAATGTTATTTTCCCTTCTTTTCAGCCTTTTTCATAATGTCCATAATGTCTGATAATTCTTCCATTGTAAGGTGGGTGAATTCAGCTATTTCATTTTTATCAGGGGTTGTGCCGTTATGTTCTTCAAGATATTTTACGGCCTCATTTACAAGGTTGGCTTTGCCGGCTATAGTTTCCTCTCCGTCCTCTTCTCCCGTAATTTCGGAAATATATGATTTCATGGCTGATGATATGCTGTCCGATAATTCTTCCTCAACATCCACCGCCTGCTTTGTTCCGAGAAGTTCTTTAAGCTTTACAAATAAAGCTACATTGCCCTCCTGCACAACATCTTCAAAATTAACGGCTCCGTTAAACATATTTTTTGCCATTTCAACTATTCTGCCATACCAGAAGGCCGTGATTTTATCTATTGCATCTTCTTTGCCTGACAAAAGATTAATATATGACATCCTGATTTCATCTTCCGTATAAGAAGGAAGTCTCTCAATATCCTCCATATACATCTGGAAAACTCTGGAATCTGTAAGCTCCTGTGGTTCAGCCTTGGAAGGCTCCACTGCCTGTGGCTCTTCAGGTTCTTCCGCAGCTTCTTCGTCATGTGGCGTGAGCAGGTATTCTATTACCATATTTTCCTGCTCTTTTGTCAAATCCATATCTTTAAAGTAAAATAATATCTCGTCCCTGCTCATTGCTTCCGCTGATGTTCTTACAATCTCCGCAACTTCATGAAGGGTTTCCATAAAAATATTTCTGTCTGTCACTCTGGTTTCCTCGTTTCATATAATTATACTGCTGTCATTATCACAGATTTTTGTTATCACTCCATCACTTAAAGTATAGGCTTCTCCATAGAGAGTGGTAACGCCGTCTTTTATCATTATATAACTTCCGTCGTTTAACATATAGTATTTTTTTCCAAAACTGTCACCGGTTGCAATGTCATCTATCATTCTGCTGCCGTCAATGCTTTGTTCCTTTAAATACTGGTAATGAGGAATCACCTGTATATCCGTAAGCGAAAGGCCTTCAAGATACCGCTTATAATTTACATCCACGCTCTCGCCCTCAAGTTCAGGCATTGCATATACCTCGCCGGCACAATTCATTGTTCCGGCACTTATCGTCATTATAATTCCCCGGTAATCTTCTAACGCCTGCTTTAAACCGATTTTCTTAATAAAAGCATTTTCCGTAGGAACGTGTCCGCCGGACAAAATTATAAAATCATACCGGTTCAGAGTGTCCTTGTCTATATCTGCTTTACGGTTGTCACAAACATCTATCCCCGAAAGTCCAAGTCCGCTCATAGGTATGTTCCTGCTAAAAATATCAGCCATAAAGTCATTGTTATCGTAATTATCCGGGTCTGACGCAATAAAAAGCACTCTGGCGTCCTTTTTCCAGAATTTTCTTAAATTATCAATGAAACCGTTGCTTCTATCAAGAGGTACCGGCTTTACCGGCTGCTCCCATGTGTGCCCTCCGGGACTACTCGTAAGAAAAATAATCATTTGTGATCCTCAATGTATTTCAAAAACTCCGGTGTCTTTGACCAGTATTTTATTCCCCAGTTTTCAAAATTCCATTCTTCCATATAGTTATTACATTCATAATCAATATTAAGATTAAGAGGGTATAACATACCGCACATTTCTTTTATCTGGGAAAAATATTTTTCCTCCATCCTGTCATTCTCGGCTTCTATTTTGTTACCGAAAGTATAATAAGAGCATGGTTCATGATGAATCTGTTTAAGGACATAATTCCGGCTTCCGTCTGTGGCGAGGTATGAATAGCCGCCTTTTCCGTGTCCCAGTAATTTAAGAATCTCATAATCTTTTCCGTTGACACTCATTTTTTCCATATTATTACCCCGCTTGTTTTGTAACTAATGACATCTTTCTCCATTTTCCACTCTTCCATCTAAAATACATACCTATCGCCCTTACACATTCATCCATGGCAAGGCCTATATATGCACCTATTGCACATAATCCCATATGTATTCCGAAGAAATAAGTTCCGCCTACCGCACACACATACATAAATACTGCAGCTATCACAGCTGGAAAAACAGCGTCTCCGCTTGTCTTTAATGCATTTCCGTACACCAGGTTGGTAACTCTGCCTATCTCAAGTATAATATCTATTGTAAGTAATTTTTTAACAAGGGAAATCATTTCGGGGTCTTTTGAGAAAAGCGTCATAATCGCACCACCTGCCAATGCAAATATTGTTTCAAGTGATACTGCGCATATAACACCGAATATTGCAGCTTTCCTCGTCTGTCTGTCACAAGCGTCATAATCTTTTTCCCCGATACGCCAGCCTGTCATTATCGCATTAGCCTGTGCAAGTGCAGCTCCTATGCAATACGAAAAATTGGTAATCTGGCTTGTATATGACCTTGCCGTTGTATTAAGTCCGTCAGGGTCCATCTGGTTAAGAAATTTTGTAACAAGAGTCATTGCCACATTATATAAAACAGTTTCAAGTGCAGATGGAATTCCTATTTTAATAATCTGTACAAATATTTCACGGAGTCTTAATCTCTCAGGATTCTGCTTTGCTTTTATCTTTGTTCCTGAAACAATAATAAGTATTGCAAGGTTAACTATTCTTGAAATAACAGTTGCTATTGCAACACCTTTTACGCCCCATTTAAATACCATAAGGAATATTGCGTTAAGTATAAGATTAAGCACGTTTCCTATGGCAGAAGCAACAAGACTTTGCTTTGTGTGTCCAAATGCCCTTAAATATCCCGAAAAAACAGGTATGAGTGCATTTAGTACGGCAAATCCTCCCACAATCTTTAAATAATCGTTGGCAGGCTGTCTAAGATTATCCGCTATTCCTATAACATCAAGTATTTTTCCGGCATATACAGCAAGAAATCCGCCTAACAGAATTCCAAGAACGCCGTTAAATATCATTCCGAGCTGTCTTGCCTGATACGCAACGCCGTCTCTTCCTGCTCCGATATTCTGCGTCATAACTGCAGTCATTCCTGATGTAATAATGCCAAACATAATGATAAAAATTCCTATGTAGGTATTGGCTGTTCCTACCGCACCAACGGCATTGTCTCCTACCGTTGAAAGCATAAGTGTATCAACCATTCCGGACATCATGTATAAAATTGTTTCAATACATATAGGTATTGCTAATGTAGTTAATGTTTTTTTCTTTTCCACTGTTAATCACCTCGTTGTAGCAATTTTACATCGTAGGATGGATTAATTCTTGTATATTTTCTTCCAAAAATAACACTATTTCTACCTAATTAACTGAAATGACTATAAAATTCTGCTAATCTTCTACTCCTTTATCCCTGATTCTTCCGTCTACCATATAATATACCTTATCAGCGAGCATTTCTATATCTTCTTTATTATGGCTTGCCAGAAGAACGATACTTCCCCGTTCTTTTTCTTCTGCAACGATATTGCGGATTTTTTTTACGCCGTCTTCATCAAGGGCATTCGTCGGCTCATCCAGAAAAAGAATTGACGGATGTTCCATTATTGCCTGTGCAAGGACAATCCTCTGCTTCATTCCAAGAGAGTATTTTCTGTAGGTTCTCTTGTCATTTGGGTCAAGTCCAACCTTTTCTATTGCCTCATCCACTTCTTCCGGAGTGATTTTTTTTCTGATGTCTGCAAGTATCTGTAAGTTCTTTCTTCCGGTAAATTCTGAGTACAATCCTGCATTTTCAAGGATAATTCCCATATCGGGGAGAACCTGCATATCTTTATGAAGTTCTTTTTCATCAAGCATAACTTTACCGGAATCAATATTGATAAGTCCTGAAACAGCCCTGAATAACATTGTTTTACCGGAACCGTTTCTCCCTACAAAACCATATACATTACCACTTTCGAGGTTAAGATTAATATTATCAAGAATAACTCTATCTTTAATTTTTTTACATAAATTTACTACTGTTAATTTCATAAGCCTAATTTTCCTCCCTGCCTAACATAATTATCAGGTCAACCTTTTTTATATAAATCATTGAAACTATTGCCGTTATCGCTGAAGCAACTGCCATTACTACAACTGAAAACATGAGATTAAAATTAATTTCCAGTATGTTGATATATTGGCTAACCATTTCATCAGATGATGAATGCCACGATATAAACAAGTGTGATATCGGATTGCATTTAAGATATATGGCATGTCTCTTTGCCGCCTCCATATCCTCAACTGTCAGCGAAAATACCTTTTTGTTATCCCACAATGACAACAATGCAACGCAGACGCAGATTCCTATAACCACAAGTCCAAACCCTTTCATCCCGCCAAACCTGATTGCCAGCATATTCGCCAGTAATGTTACAAAAAACAGCCACAGCGCATAGATTGCCACATAGTAAAAATATATGTATATATCAGCTTTTCCAAACGTAACATGGTTAGTCATACACGCCAGTGCCATACCAAAAAGTGGTATAAGAACCGTAAACAATACGCAGAATCCAAACAACTGTGCTATTTCCTTTGCTATCCATTTCAGGCGGTTCTCACATCTTGAAAACACATATACTCCTGCCGTACAGAAATGTTTGTATATATATGTTCCAAACAAAAAAAGAAATAATAAATATGGCAGCATTCTTGTTGTAATATAAACAATATCTGTATAGCCAAACTGGTAATATTGAAATGCGTAAGTAATTACCACCTGTGAAAACGGCATATCCTTTGATGGTCCGAAAAACGATATTCCAAGAAACAATCCCAGAAATGCAGCTAATGCCACAACTTTACCAATCTGTCTCATTAATATGTATCCTTTCTTGTCTGTCTGAGCATAATTACCACAGACGAAGCAAATACCATTAATACAATTAATAAGAACCATGTCTGATTCTTCTGCGAGGAATCAAACAGGGAAAAATATTCAAAATGGCTGGTATGAGTCTGTGCTCCCGGTATTATGGAATACAATGCTCCAAGTCCATAAAGAAGTATATATACAGGGAAAAGTAAAAATACTTTATACTTATTGACATATATGGATATTGCCAACACAAATGATGCCAACACTCCTGATATTATTGCAAACAGCAGAATGGATATTAACGCATAAAATTTAGATGATACTTTGAAGCTCCCTAAAAACATAATTTTTTCCATGCTTGAAATATAAACTTCAGAATACAATCCCGAGCTTTCAAAATTGCCATGTGCCCCGCTTGGAAACCCAATCATGCTTAATATAACTTCGAGAATAAACGGAACCGAAAACACCACAAACGTTACAATAAATACTGATAAAAATTTACCTATGTAATAATTCTTCTTATCAAACCTTGTAATAAGATATATATCCGTTCTGTTTGTCTTATCCGATGCGTATGAGAACGCCGCCGGAAGTATTACAAGAACCGGATAGAACTGTAAAAAGATAAATTTCACACTGGCAGTATCATAGTCTGCAGCAGACAGCATAAGCATCCTCATCGGATCTATAAGTGTGTCTACGGGCTGACCGTCATATTTCACTAAATTACCAAAAAAATTGATTATAACCATTACCGTCAACAGTACGAACACAATTATCGCTATCTTCTTATCTAAAATGGTCTTAATCTGCATCTTAACTGATTTGGACATAATTCCCTCCATATATCTTTCCAGCCTTACTCGTGGCTTTTTCTGTATTCTTCATCAAATTTACTAATTATCCTATATTTAAAATCATAATATTCTTTTTCAAGTTCTTCTGTTTCCATAAAAACCTCATTATCCTTGACAAGCTCATACGGAACTGAATGGTCGTCTCTTTCTTTTGGCACAATTACATTATCAAGATCTTCATAACAAAAAACCGGTGCTATTGTAAATCCTTCAATGGTATATACATCATAGTCATAAAGTTCGGTTTCTACCTTTTCTTTAATAAATACAAGATATTCTCTTCCCGGTTTCATAAAATTTACAAACCCGGTATTGATTGCATCAATACCATCTGCAACTCCGGTTTCCTTTGTAAATAGATGATACCCACTAAAATCCATTACAATATTATCGCCCTCTTTGAGTTCCCCATCGCCCTTGAATATCTTTTCCACCTGTCCATATTCTGTACAGGTCTGATAATCAAATTTTGTATCTTTGGTACACTTAATCTTAAGTATATAGGTACTTTTACTATCATAAATTCCTTCCATATCATGTTTTTCATCAAGAAGATCATCCGTATCAAATTTGTAAAACTGTGCAACCCACACATTACCAAGCTTATTATTATCTATTATCCGCCTATGGTTTTTTCTGTATTTCATTGCCACAACTATAATTACCGCAATTACTACAGTCACAGCTGATATGATTATTATTCTTTTCTTTTTCATTTAAATATCCCTTTGCCTTTCCGAGTATAGGCAATATGCTACACTTCCCATACTCACTATCAATTTTATTCATACTTATGGCAATGATGACTGTTAATACAACCACCATTGCTATAATAAGGACTACTTTTAATATCACACTCTTTTCAAAAATTAATTTGCATTATATGTCACGTCTGCTTTGGCACTTGCAGCCGAATTTCCGGTAAAGATAAGGTATAAAGATCTTACACTCTGTCTCCCTTCATAAATATATATCTTATAATATCCCTTTCTCTCATCCAGTATTACCGTATCAGACAAAAGACTTCTGTCAAAAAACCTCAAATATGCTCTTATACAGTGATAATTATCTTCCTTACCTGTTTCATTTGGATATGGGTATACCGCATTGCACTTCACCGATACATATGGATAATCTCTTGTTCTTGTAATGTCTCTCGGAGTCTCCGTATAATTTTCGTATAAAAGTACTGTACAATTTACAGATGCTGCCCGCACTCCCGTTGCTGTAATCATTGCCATAAGTAATGCCACACCCAGTATATTTACCAGTTTTGTTCTTATTTTTTTCATTTAATTAATTTCCTTTCTACATTAATAAAATATCGCCCCAGACAATATTTTTTCTGTTGGCTGTGTAAATGAAAACGTCTTCATATACATATATTATCATTTAAATTATCTTTTACAATAGGCTATGCGCAAATGGTAAAAATATTGCAAATTTTGTATTTTTTCGGGGTTTTATGAACGTCTATGACCGAGAATGACTGAAAAAAAACGAGAATGACTGAAAATGATTGAGAATGACTGACTTGAATCTAAAAAATAGCGTAAAACTAGTGAATATGTTCACAATACAACTTTTTTTACCAGGGTAATTGTAATTGAAACTATTTATCCCCATTTAACAATATGTTATAATAATAATGTAACTATAATTTCTATATCAGATAAGGAGACTGTATGTATCTTACGCTTAAAGAGAACCGCAACCACGGCACAAAAGATTATCCCTACAGCCAGTACCATGTATTCAACCAGCAGACGGCTTTTCAGTTTCCCATTCACTGGCATGACGAACTGGAAATTATATATATACGGAACGGCTCGATTAACATTACTATTGACAATGAACTGTTTACGGGAACCGGTGGAAGCTTTTTCATAGTCAATCCGGGAGAGCTTCACTATATGGGTTCTAATGATTTAAATGCCGACTATTATACGATTCTGTTTCCGTTGGAGTTTATATCCTTCCAGTCAAATGACTATGTGGAAAATATGCTTTTTAAACCAATGAGAAGCAGCCACGTTATTCTGACTCATTCCCTGCCTTATAGTGAAATTTATGCGGAAATAATCTCCCTGTTAGAAAAGCTCATATATATTAATAAGTATGAAAAAGGATTTTACCAGCTTGACTGTAAAATTCTTTTGTTAGAAATATTATCAAATATCCTCAGCATTCCTGATATTCTGGTAAAAAAGACTTCTAATGCTTCTGATATGCGAAGAGAAATAATTACATACGTTAATGACAATTATCTTGAAAAAATCACTCTGTCAGACCTTGCTGACGAATTTCATATGTCTGAAAAATACATTTCCAGATATTTTAAGAAGCATTTTAATATTACATTTTCAAAATATGTAAACCATATGAGACTTCTGTACGCCAAAAATTTACTTGATACCACCAACATTTCCATAACCGATGTTGCGTTATCCTCAGGATTTCCGAATGTCAGTTATTTTATACGAAGCTTCAAAGAAAGCTATGGCAAAACACCTTTTTCTTACCGTACAGATAACATATCCGTTGACATGTAATTTATGTTAGTATATAATCCGTTTTGAAAAAGATAATAATCTTCAGGGCAGGGTGTGATTCCCTACCGGCAGTAAAGTCTGCGAGCCGATGGCATGAACCGGTGTGATTCCGGTACCGACAGTATAGTCTGGATGAGAGAAGATATAATATAACTGTTATCAGATTGTCGTGCCCTGAAAGTAATTTCAGGGTTTTATTTTTTTTATATATACTTGGGAGAAATTATGACTGACAGAGATTATATGCTGCAGGCTATAAGCCTTGCAAAAAAAGGAACAGGTTATACAAGCCCCAATCCGTTAGTTGGTGCTGTTATTGTAAAAGATGACAGAATCATCGGCGAAGGCTATCATGCCATTTATGGTGATTTACATGCTGAACGCAATGCCATTAAAAAACTTACTGAAGATGCAAAAGGTGCTACGATTTATGTGACACTTGAGCCTTGCTGTCACTACGGCAAACAGCCACCATGCACGGAAGCTATCCTTGCTGCCGGGATTACCAAAGTTGTAATAGGTTCAAGAGACCCTAATCCTCTCGTATCGGGAAAGGGGACTGATTTTTTAAGGTCCCAGGGCATAGAAGTTATTGAAGATTTTATGAGAGAAGAATGTGATGAACTTAATCCCATTTTTTTTCATTACATTACAGAGAAAACGCCTTATGTGGTTATGAAATATGCCATGTCAATGGACGGCAAAATTGCCACCAGAACAGGCTCCTCAAGATATGTAACCAATGAGTTTTCAAGAAATGAAGTCCAGAAAATGCGGCACAAATACCGTGGCATTATGGCAGGAATAGGAACGGTGCTTGCAGATGATCCTATGCTTAACACAAGAATTGAAGGACTTAGAAGCCCTGTAAGAATTATATGTGACAGTGAGCTTAGGATTCCTCTTAACAGCAGGATATGTCAGACTGCCGGTGAATATGAGACGATTATTGCCTGCGGCAATGCCCCTCAAAACAGAATATCGGCTCTTGAAGCACTGGGAATTACTGTGTTACAGGTTCCGGATGAGACAGGCAAAGTTAATTTAACAGAATTAATGTATGTTTTACATGATATGAAGATTGACAGTATTCTCCTTGAAGGCGGTGGCACACTTAACGAAAGTATGTTACAGGCAGACCTTGTAAATGAAATCAAAGTGTTTATCGCACCGAAGGTAATCGGAGGTGCCCTTGCCAAATCTCCTGTGGAGGGTCTTGGAATTGATGATATTAAAGATGCTGTTGTTTTCAAACTTATTAACGTAGAAAAGTTTGATGATGATATATTATTGGAGTACAGGAGGTAATTTTTTTGTTTACCGGAATTGTTGAAGAATTGGGAATTATTAGAAAATTACATGTCTCCGGTCATTCGGGTTCCATAGAAATCGAAGCACATAAAGTCCTTCGGAATACCAATGTAGGAGACAGCATTGCAGTCAACGGAATATGCCTTACCGTAACATCTCTCGGCAAAGATTTTTTTACTGCAGACATTATGGCAGAAACAGTCCGCAGAAGCAGCCTTAAAAATGCCACATCCGGGGACTTTGTTAATCTTGAACGGGCAATGGCAGCGGACGGCAGATTCGGTGGTCACATAGTAAGCGGACACGTTGACGGTACAGGAACCATCCTTTCAATGAAAAAAGAGGAAAATGCAGTATGGGTTACAATATCTGCCCCTCCTTCCATTATGAAATTTATCGTTGAAAAAGGTTCCGTATGTCTTGACGGAATCAGCCTTACGGTTGCCGCTGTCGGCGAATCGGATTTTAAAGTATCAGTCATTCCCCACACAGGCGGTGAAACCACACTTCTTAAAAAGAAAGCCGGCAATACCATCAACATAGAAAATGATATTATAGGAAAATATGTTGACAGGCTTCTTAATTTTAAGGACAGCTCCCCATCAGATGGCGGTGGGATTACAATGGATTTTTTAAGAAAATATGATTTTTAGGAGGAACATAGATGGATAATCAATACAACACAATTGAAGAATCCCTTGAAGACCTCAGGGCGGGAAAAATTATACTTGTTACCGATGACGAAGACAGGGAAAACGAAGGCGACATGATATGTGCGGCAGAATTTGCCACACAGGAAAACATTAATTTCATGGCATGTCATGCAAAAGGACTTATATGCACACCTATGAGCTATGATGTAGCCTCAAGACTGGGCCTTCCGCCAATGGTTGCAGAAAATACGGACAACCACCAGACAGCTTTTACCGTTTCCATAGACCATGTGGATACCACAACAGGTATATCTGCTGCCGAGCGTTCTTACACCATGATGAAATGTGTGGATGATAACACTAGGCCTGAGGACCTTAGAAGACCGGGACATGTATTTCCTCTCGTATCAAGGGCAGGCGGCGTTCTTGTAAGAAACGGCCACACTGAAGCAACTGTTGATCTTATGCGCCTGGCCGGTCTCAAGCAGTGCGGTGTATGCTGTGAAATCATGCGTGACGACGGAACAATGATGAGAACTCACGAACTTTGGGAACTTGCTAAAAAATACAACCTCAAGTTCATAACAATTAAATCTTTGCAGGATTACTGCCGTATTCACGAAAAACATGTAATAAGGGAAGCCTGTGCCGATTTTCCTAATAAATACGGTCATTTCAAAATATACGGTTATGTAAATGACATTACCGGCGAACATCATGTTGCTCTTGTAAAAGGTGATATCGGCGACGGAAAAGACGTACTCTGCCGTGTCCACTCCGAATGTCTCACAGGTGACGCTTTCGGTTCTTTAAGATGTGACTGCGGTCCACAGCTTCATACCGCAATGAAAATGGTGGAAAAAGAAGGCCGTGGCATCGTCCTTTATATGCGGCAGGAAGGCCGTGGCATAGGACTTATCAATAAATTAAAGGCTTATGAGCTTCAGGAACATGGCTACGATACCGTAGACGCCAACATAAAGCTGGGATTTGCCCCTGACCTCAGGGAATACTGGGTTGGAGCACAGATTTTAAGTGACCTTGGCGTAAAGTCCTTAAGACTTCTTACCAACAATCCTAATAAAGTCTATGGTCTCAGCGATCTGGGACTTGAGATAACAGAACGTGTTCCTATTGAGATTCCACCTCAGGAATATGATGAATTTTATATGCAGACCAAAAAAATAAGAATGGGTCATGTATTTAAAGATATATTAAAATAAACGGAGGAAATTAAAATGAGAGAAATCAATTTATTAGAAGGAAAAGTTGTAGCACCTGAAGGAATGAAGGTTGCCATTGTTGCATCACGTTTTAACGAAATCATCGTAAACAAGTTGCTCGGCGGTGCCGTTGACGGTCTTGTAAGACACGGAGTAGATGAAAATAACATCACTGCGGCATGGGTTCCGGGTGCATTTGAAATACCTCTTACAGCCAAGAAATTCGCCGAATCAGGCAGATATGATGCCGTTATCTGCGTAGGTGCGGTTATAAGAGGTGATACAACACACTACGATTATGTATGTAATGAAGTATCAAAAGGAACTGCTTCTGTAGGGCTTGAAACAGGCGTGCCTGTATTATTCGGTGTAATCACAACAGAAAATATTGAACAGGCTATTGCAAGAGCCGGAAGCAAAGCAGGCAACAAAGGTTATGACTGCGCCCTTTCCGCTATTGAAATGGTTAATCTTTTTAAGCAGATGTAGTTTTTCTGTTATTAAGTATAAACATTACAAGTGAAGCCGATATAATTATACCGTAGCCTACGAAACTATACTTATCAGGCAGTTCACCGAGAAAAAGTATTCCTAATATAGTGGCAAATATAATCTGTGAATAATCATATACAGATATTTCCCTTGCCGGTGCAAAGGTATACGCCAGCGTAATTCCGAACTGTCCTCCCGTTGCTGCAAGACCTGCCAATATGAGAAACATAAGCTGGGCTGCGGTCATCGGCTCAAAATCCATTATCATAAGAGGCAATGTGACAAGGCTTGAAAATCCCGAAAAAAATGCAACAATAACCGGGCTTTTCACGCCTTTTTTTCCTGCTATTCTTACGAAAGTATATGCTATTCCGGCACCAAGACCTCCAAGCATACCCATAAGTGATGCGGGATTATGGATAATGTCCGCAGTAGGCTTAATGACAAAAAGGCTTCCGATAAAAGCAACTATTATACATATCCCCTGATATAATTTTACTTTTTCTTTCAATATTAGATAAGAAAAAATCAGTACAAAAAAGGGAGACAATTTGTTAAGCATGGATGCGTCAGCTATTACAAGGTGATCAATGGCATAAAAATTACATAAAATACCCACTGTACCGCCTATCGAACGCATAAAAAGTGCAGGAAGTGCATCTTTTGGTATGTTAACTTTTTCCTTTGATTTAACAATTACTCCAAAGGCAAAGAAAAAAGCTATGATATTTCTGAAAAAGCTCTTTTCAAAAGACGGGAGATTACCTGCTTTCTTCACAAATAAGTTCATGCAGGCAAAACAAAATGCCGAGAGTATTATACATAAAATTCCGTAATTTTTTGATTTTGCCACCTATGCCACCTTCTATCAGTTTTTATAATAATATACAACAAGCTGTGTTCTGTCCCTTAATTCCAGCTTATCAAGGATACTGCTGAAATAATTTCTTACAGTTCCCTCCCCAAGATATAATCTTGAGGCGATTTCTTTATTACTAAGTCCATCCGCGACAAGTTTAATTATCTCAAATTCTTTTTCCGTAATTCCTTTTCCAAAGAACTTGCTTTCCCTTGATTCATTCTCACCTGTAATATTAGGCAGTCTGCCAACAATTTCTCTGCCAAAAACGCTCTGCCCTTTATATACAGCTTTGATTGCCGGAACAATCCCTTCAAAATCCTGTTTGAGAATATATCCCTTTACACCATATTTCAATGCTTTTGTTATATATTCGTCATCAGAAAATGTTGTCAGAAAAAGTATTCTTGCGTCAGGATTCTTTTTAAGAATCTGTGCTGCCGCAACTGTGCCATCCATTCCGTTCATTCTTATATCAGACAAAAGTATATCCGGTTTATGAAGTTCATAAAGCCTTACCGCGTCTTCTCCGCTGTGTCCTGTTGCCACAACTTCTATTCCTGATGATTCCGCTATCATTTTAAGCGACATCACAACAATTTCATCATCATCTATAATTACAGTTTTAATTTTATCCATCTTCATTCTGCCTTTTCTTTGGAACGGATATAAATATTCTGAATCCGTCCTTTGTACCAAATGTTATTATTCCGTTAAGTGCCTTCACACGTTCTTCCATATTAGATGTCCCGATTCCCGCTCCCGGATGAAACATGCCTTTTAACACAACACCATTATCCTGAATGAGCATCTGGTAATACTCTTCAAGTTCACTGATAACTACCCGGACTTTATTTCCGTTACAATATTTTTCGATATTGGTAACAGCTTCTTTAAGTATTGTTATAAAAGCATATTTAACTTCTTTATCTGCATTTTGTGATATGTCACATATAAAATCAATATCATAATTTCCAAGTGCTGAAAGTATGGATTCAGCTGTTTCTTTAACATTAAATCCATCCTTATGAAGGTCATGTACGCTTTCCCTTATATTATTCATTGCTGTATCCAGACTGTATTTAATCGGTACCAGATTGTCATATATTGTATCTTTGCGGTATACCGTCATTATTGCCCCTAACTGCAGTATGGCACGACTAAGCATGTGACCAACGTTGTCATGTATTTCTCTTGCAATTCTGTTTCTTTCGCTAAGTGTGGCAATTCTTATTTCATTATTCATGGTAACTGTCAGCATCTTGTTTTTTTCAGCTAAAAGATTGTTTTTTTCGGTAGAATCGTCACGGAGCCTCTTTATGCCTTCTTTCTGCGTTATGATATTATATTCCTTAACCGCGAGTATTGCAGAGATGAAACAAACCAGAACAAACATTATATGACGGCTGCTGTCCTGATAATCTCCATATACATATTTCATTGCAAGCATGATATATGTTATTCCATATATTATATGTTTTTTTATACCCCTTACACTGTATGTTATGGTATATATCATTACCGGTAAAAAACATATCGTTTTGGGGAAAAACAGCCCCGCAATGATTTCTGATATATATACTATATTCATTGCAGTTATATTCTTGACAGTATCAAAATAAAAGGATACAAGAAGTATAATTACTCCTGATAACAGATATGCCACATCCACAGGAATTACAACATTATTGTATAACAGCCACGTTCCTGCCAGAAACAGAAAAAACTTATCAATATAAATTCCCATTTTCCACCTCTCTTCCCACTTAATATAACAAATCCCGAAAAAAATGACAATTGTCATATATATGTATGCTATAAATCACTATTAATTTTTTCATAACCAATATATATTGTAATTATAGAATTTACAAGGAGGAGATATTAATATGTCTGATTCAGTTATTTATGTAGAAAATCTCGTTAAACGTTACAAGGAACTTATTGCACTTGACCATTTTAATCTTGATATCAAAAAAGGAGAAATTTTCGGGCTTTTAGGTCCCAATGGTTCCGGTAAGACAACCACGATTAACTGTATCCTGGGACTTCTTTCCTATGATAAGGGTATTATCGAGGTTTTTGGCGAAGATATTGATAAAAATTCTTCCATCAAGTCAAAAATCGGTGTTGTAATGCAGAATGTTGCCGTTCTTGATGAACTCAATGTTTATGACAATATTGACTATTTCTGCGGACTTTACATTAAAGATAAAGAAACAAGAAAACAATATGTGGAAGATGCCATTTCTTTTGTAGGCCTTGAAGACCACAGAAAATTCTATCCAAAGAAACTGTCAGGAGGGCTTTTAAGAAGACTCAACATTGCCTGTGGCATTGCCCATAAACCATCACTTATTTTCCTTGATGAACCAACCGTAGCAGTTGACCCACAGAGCCGTAATAAAATTCTTGAAGGAATTATGGAGCTTAACAGAAACGGTGCAACCATTGTATATACATCCCATTATATGGAAGAAGTTGAGCAGATATGTTCACGGATTGCCATTATGGATGGTGGTAAAAATCTTGCTCTTGGCACAGCTTCCGAGCTTAAAAAGCTTATCAAAAACACGGAAACCATTAACATTGAACTGCTTAATCTCCCGGATGAAATCATGGATGAAATTAAAAATCTTCCTCATGTGTATAACATTACATATAACAATAACATATTAAAGATTTTCTATAGTGGCGGAAAACATAATCTCATAAGAGTTCTGGACCTTCTCAAATCACATAATATCAATATGGGCAGGGTATATTCGGAATTTCCGACACTTAATGATGTTTTTCTTGAAATCACCGGCAAGGAATTAAGAGATTAAAAGGAGGTTACCCTATGTTTTTTCATGCTTATAAATATAAATTGAAATCTCTTTTCCGTGAAAAAGAAACCTTTTTCTGGATTATGTTTTTCCCTCTGATTCTCGGTACTTTTTTCTTCATGGCATTTTCAAAAATCTCGTCACAGACAGAAACCTTCAGTACAATAAATGTGGCAGTATGTGCCGATGATACCGATGATACCGCTTACTTTAAAGAGGTCATTGAAAACCTTTATGCAGATGACAGAAAAGAAGTTCCTTTTTTCAATATCACATATACCGACAGGGAATCGGCGGATAAACTTCTATCCGACAAAAAAGCAGATGGCATTATTACCGTAGATAACGGAAATCCTTCCCTTTCAATAAGAGAAAACGGAATAGAAGAAACCGTAATCAAATCTTTCCTTGATTCCTATATCAGAAATATGGCTGTAATCCATGTTGCATTTATGACACCCGAAAAACTTGACGGTGTCTATAAGGAACTTTTGACGAATGTACGCCATGTTACGGAAAAAGAACTTACAAAAGGCAATACCGACAATATGATTGATTACTATTACTCCCTCATTGCCATGGCTTGTATGTTTGCTACCCTTTCCGGAACAACCTGTGTAACGGGACTTAAAGCCGACCTTTCATCTGTAGGTATGCGAAAAAACCTGTATCCCGGAAGCAGAATAACACTTGTTCTTGGTGATGCAGCTGCCACACTCACTTTACATCTCATATCCAACGGATTGCTTATAATATATCTTCAGAAGATATTAAAACTTAATCTGGCAGCTAATTCATGGCTTATATATCTCGTATCGGTTATGGGAACAATAATTGCACTTAGTATAGGTCTTTTAATCGGTTCTGTAAGAAAACTTTCTCTGAATGTAAGAATTGGAATTAATCTTTTCATCTCACTTTTTTCAAGTTTTCTCAGCGGACTTATGATCGGCGGCATCAAACAATCCATTGAGAAGCATTTTTCTCTTCTCAACAGGCTTAATCCTTCCGCACTTATATCTGATGCTTTGTATGCACTTAACATTTATGACGATTATAAAATATTTTTACAAAAAATCTCCATTATGGCAGGAATGGCAGTCATTCTTTGCATAATATGCTTTATAAATACAAGGAGGGAAAAATATGACAGTATTTAATGCATTTATGAAAGTAATTAAAAAACACATTGGTTCTATTATTATGTATACCTGTATTTTTCTTTCCATAGCAATTAGCATTTCAAAAAATAATACAAATAACACTATAGAAAATTTTAAATCTACCAGACTTGATATTGTGTGTTTTAATCACAGCAACAGCATGCTGGCAGACAATCTTATACAGTATTTATCAGACAATCACAATATTAAATCCGGTATAAACGAGGATATCAATTCAATCCGTGACGCAATTTACAACAGGGATGCCGACTATATATTAATCATTCCTGAAGATTTTGCATCAACCCATAATGTATCTGCTTACAAACTTCCCGGCTCTTTTGCCGCAGAATTTATGGATATGTCTATTGAAAACTTTATTAATACTTATCTTGCCTTTTCTTCAATGGGAATTGATGATGAAAACGCATACGAAAATACTTTAAAGACTGTCAGTATTTCAACCGATGTGTCAATTGCTGACACCGGGAATACTTCTGTATACGGTGATGAACACTATTTTTACAATTATATACCTTATGTTTTGATATGTGCCATTGTAACAAGTGTTGCCCCTGCCCTTATCTCTTTTAACAAAAAAGAGGTTGAAAAGCGTACTTTATGTTCGGGATTAAGTATTGCGAAACGCAATTATCAGATGGCCAAAGGGTGTTTTCTTGTGGCGTTTGGAATAATAGCTTTATATTTCATTACGTCATGTATTTTATATAAAGGTGCAATGTTTACAGCAGCAGGTGCCTTACGCTTAGCCAATACCGTGGTATATGCCCTTATATGTCTTGCAATTACTTTCTTCTTAAGTTCATTTGTAAAAAACAATAATACGGTAAATATATTTGTTAACGCATTCGGACTGGGTTCAGCATTTATATGCGGAGTATTTGTCCCAAGGCAGTTTCTTGCGGATGGCGTAATTGCAGCCGGAAGATTTTTTCCTGCATACTGGTATGTGAATAATGAAGAAGCTGCTTCCAATCTCTCCGCAGCAAGTGCCTCTTCAATTGTTCTTAATTTCACAATACAGCTTATGTTTGCCCTTGCTTTTATGGTTCTGGCAATTGTCATAAGCAGCAAAAAAAAGGACAGAAACTAAATATTTAATAACTTTTTCTGACTTCTTATGTTATAATATTACTGACCAGATTATAATTAACTACATAAGAAGAAGAGGACTATATTTATGTTTAAAAGATACAAAGGCCAGTTTCTGACGATACCAAACATTCTTGGCTACATAAGAATTTTTCTTATGCTCATTTTTGTTATCGTATACTTTAATGCAGGAAATTACCATTTTGCAGCAGTAATATTCTTAATATCCGGTCTTACGGATTTTCTCGACGGTAAGATAGCACGACACTTCCACATGGAAACGGAATTTGGTGAAATACTTGACCCTGTTGCCGACAAGCTTACACAGGGTGCGGTCGTATTAAGTCTTACATTCCGTTTTGTTATGATGCGTTATTTATTAATGCTCATTCTGCTAAAAGATATATTTATGGGAATTACAGGTTTTATCCTTTACAAACGTGGCAAGAAAATGGACGGTGCCCAGTGGTATGGTAAATTCAACACCACTTTTATGTATTTTGCCATTCTGATACTGCTCTTTTCCCGTTCCCTGACCTATTTCAGTTCGGGATTACTGATAGCCGGTGTTTTCCTTGTAAATATGTTATGTTTTATCAGCTACGTTGTATTCTACATAAGAATGATACGGGGCGTATCCAATGAAAAGAACAAACTCAGTAAAAAAAAGACCGGTATTGTATTTGCTGTTATCGTACTCATATTTCTGAGTTTTGAAGTATCTTCTACACTTTCTGTCTACTCAAAACAGCCTGATGTGTCAGAAGATATGCTTATAGACAGGTCAGAATTTTTTGGAAACGGCGAAGCAGGTGAATCTGCCAAAATCCTTGTTGATAATTCAGATGCCCTTTTTGAAAGGGTTTATATGATTAAAAATGCAAAAACAAACATCTCCATGTCGACCTTTGATTTCCGTGCAGATGAAGCGGGTCAGATAATGATTGGCGCCCTTATGTCTGCCGCTGACCGTGGCGTAAAGGTTAATCTTCTTGTGGACGGAATTAACAGCTGGATTCAGATGGAATGGAATCCTTACTTTTACGCTCTTTCCTGCCATGAGAATGTAACCGTCAAAGTATATAATAAAGCTAACCCTCTTGTGCCATGGAAATCCATTGCCAGAATGCACGATAAATACCTTATTGCAGATAATTCCACATATATTCTTGGCGGTCGTAATACATACAACCGTTTCCTCGGCGATTATTCTACATATCAGAACTACGACTGGGATGTTCTCGTATACAGTGATACCGTACAGGAAAACAGTTCTGTCAACAAGCTGATTGACTATGCTGAAAAAATATGGCATGACCGGGATTGTTCGATATTCCACAACAGCCGTTATTTAAAAAGATGGACCTGTGTAAAGAACGCTTCAAAAGATATTTATACGGCTTATAATAATTATATTTCAGATAATGACAGCAAAATGGCTTCTTATGATTACAAAGAAGATACCATTCCCGTCAATAAGATTACTATATTAAGTAACGCTACCAACTGTGGAATGAAGGACCCTGTTATATGGGCTAATCTCACTGAGCTTGTTGTAAATGCCAGAGAAAGAGCAAAAATACATACTCCGTACATAATCTGTAATGACGTAATGTACCGTTCTCTTGAGAAAATGGCAGTATCTGATGCCGATATTATACTGATGACTAATTCCGCACCTAACAACGATAATCCGGTAGGTGCCGCCGAGCTTGAATCTTCCATGCCGGACATTCTTGCCACCGGCATAGATTTGTGGGAATTCAGCGGAAAAAGAGCCTACCATGGAAAGAGTATTGTTATAGATGACAATATATCAATAATCGGCTCCTTTAATATGGATATAAGAAGCACCTACCTTGATACAGAGCTTATGCTTGTAATAGACAGTGAAGAAATTAATGCCCAGATGTCATCTTATATGGAAAAATATGAGAAACAATCAGTAAATATACTGTCTGACGGCACAAAGGAAAACCCTTACAATGTTACCGAGGCCGAATACACCTCAAAAAGAAAAGCCAGGAAAACACTTATTCAAAAGCTCTTTTCCTGGGCAAGATGTTTCTTTTAGTTATTCTTTTTCTTAATGGCGGCAGCTATTAAAATGATAAGACCTGCCAATGTAACAATTCCTCCCGCCATAAGATACGTATTAAGACCAAGAGGTATTTTAAAGCCTATCATTTTCTTAATATTATAATTACTTCTTAAAATATTATATATTATAACGATAACGGATGCTGCTCCCGCAATGGTAATATTTCTGCCAAGGTGCAGCATTCTTTTTTCTTTGTCTGATAACAGAACCGAAAGAGCCAGAAATACAGCAGTAAGCACATAAAGTGCAATTCTTACATTCTTTATAAGTATAAAATGGTACAGCTTAACTTCTACCCTGATTCGTGTTGTCACAATATCCATATTTTCATTAACCGCATCATTGATTATCTGCACAAGCTTTGTGCTTCCAAGACCTATTATACCGCTGATAATCAGACGTTTATCATCATCAATGCTGATATTAAAAAGTTTCATTACATTATTCACAATCGTATTGGCAGTTAAAGCAATTTCATTTCTGACAGCCTTATTATCAATGCTGCCCGTTATATCAATTTTAGAAAAACCTGCCTTATAAATTGCATCAAGTGCGGCTTCAACATAATAATCAACTACATTGTTAAGTCCCTCTATATCATTAAAATTTTTCCGTATTTTGTCCTCGTCAACATTTACGCTGCCTAATTTATCTTCAAGGAACTTAATCACATTATTATTAACGGCACCTTCTATAACTGTTTTCTTAATTACTATAGGAACACGTTCTTTTGCCGCAAGACCACCTATTATTCCACAGGTTCCTATTATAAACAGAACCATGGCAATGACTGAAATTGTTTTCCTCAATTTATTATCCTCTTCCTATATATTCTTTTATTTTACCAAGCATTTCTTTTGATAATTCCGGTTCATAGTCATCAATATAAATCTTAAGTTGTTTTACATAATCACTATATATTTTGTCCGAAGTATCCTCAGGTATATTCTTAGCTTTAGCCAAAGCCGTTTCAAAATCACATTCATCAAGTGCCTCATATATTTCCGGCAGCAATGCGTGGATATCAGTATCAGCGGGCTCCTCCGTACCTTCTTCTATGAAAAAAAGCATGCTTTCTTCATAGCATTTACTAATCTGCTCCAGAAGTATCGGGTGTAATATATTAATTCTCTCAGTATCATTATTATGTACAGCTTCTTCAATGAGCTTCGCAATTCTTGATACTGTAAGAGCTCCCACTGCGTCTGAACTGCTTTTAAGACTATGTATGTTTATCTCATAGTCTTTAAGATTATTGAGACTGTCATTAAGCACCTTTGGAAGATTCTTTAAATAATCCCCATAGTCCCTAATCATTAAAATTAATACTTTCTTATCATTTATAATTGACATTGCATGGTGCAAATCAAATTCATTTACCTCAGGAAATACAATTTCATCCTTTATGTCGTCTGTTTTGCCTATCTTACAGTCAGGCAGGTGTTTTTTAATGATGGTTAACAGTTCCGTATAACTTACGGGCTTACTGATGTAATCATCAAAACCTTCCATGATGTATTGTTCCCTTGCGCCTTTAATGGCATTGGCTGTCATCGCTATTACAGGAACGTTCTTACATAAGGTCCTGTCATCATTTTTCATTCTATGAAGGGCTTCTATACCATCCATCTCCGGCATCATATGGTCAAGCAGAATCACATCAAAAGTGTGATTTCCGGTAATTTCAAGCATCTCTTTCCCACTGCGGCAGGTTGTGATATTCATTCCTGCCTTTTTAAGCAGCCCTCCCGTAACAGACAGATTCATTTCATTATCGTCAACAACAAGAACATCTACATCTTTTGCAAGATAACCTGTATCTAAGGTACTGCATTTATAATAATTATTAAGTTTTTCTTTGTAATCCCCAATCGGAGTATCGTCTTCTACATTAAGCGGTATGGATATATAAAATTCGGAACCCTCTCCGTATTTACTGTCAAAAGAAATCGTTCCGCCCATAATGCCCAGATATTTTTTCGTTATGGACAGTCCGAGACCTGTTCCCTCCACACTGCTCATAGTATCGGCACGTTCAAATTTATTAAATATCTTGTCTTTAAATTCTTCTTTGATACCTATTCCTGTATCGGTAACCGTTACATTAAGAACATACTTATCTTCCACATAAGAACCTTTCATAATCAGTTCTATACTGCCTTTTTCTGTATATTTTACAGCATTGCCAAGTACATTTGTAAGTATCTGCCTGATTTTCACTTCATCAGCTTTAAAAGATGACGGCATTTCTTTATCTGCCTTCACAATAAATTCAAGCCCTTTATTCTCCGCTTTTCCTTTTATCATCATAATAACATCGTTAAGCATTGATATGGTACTGAATGTATTTTCAACAAGCTCTATTTTACCTGATTCGATTCTTGAAAAATCGAGAATATCATTAATAATTGACAAAAGAGTATCTCCTGCCGATCTAATATTTCCCGCATATTCCTTGATTGCTTTGTCCGGGTCACTCATAAGTATCATATCATTCATACCCATTATCGCATTGATAGGAGTTCTTATCTCATGGCTCATACTAGCAAGGAAGTTGGATTTTAACTGGTTGGCTTTAAGCGCATAGACTGCCTTCTCACGTATTCTGATATTGTTTTTTATGAAATTAACAACAGCCATTATAAGCAGTAAATACAAGCCGATAATCATAAACATACCATCGGTATTTCTGTTATTTCCAAAGTTAATCATTATAATCTCAATAAGAGCACATATTGCAAATCCCAGGAAACCTTGGGCAATAACCTTATATTCTTTTATATATCCTTTTATCAAATCCATTATAAGGGTATATGCAACGCTTGCAATCTGTATTGCAAGAACAATATTCATTGGTAAACGAGAACTGTAAAAATCTACGACTCCCGTAAAGTGAAGTGTTGTGAATACCATAAAATTCAGAATTACAACAACTATGGACACCGTATAAAGACGGCAATACCTGTATTCCTGTTCCCGGTTAAGGTAATGGTCAAAAAATGCCGGTGCAAGCATTATAACAAGATATCCTAATATTCCATCTATATAATAAATCTTGAATATGTACTGATACAGCATATTATCAAATATGAGCCAGCTTGCAACAGCAAGAACCCCCACGCTCAGGGATAAAATACTTATATCTTTTTTTCCTTTTATATGTAAAATAAGGTTTACAACAATACTCACAAATGCAAATATAGCAAGAATTATAGATGCATTCATCTGGACGCCACAAAGTTTCTGATATTCCTCATATATGCCATAGGCATTACCCAGAAAAACTTTTGATAAGACAAGAACATTATCTCTGGGTACATTTCTGACAATTCTTATGGTCTTGCCTGAGGCCTGGCTTCCCAAATCTATATAAACAATTCTGTTTTTTTCCATTAACCCCGGTAAAGGATTATCATCATTTCTATACTTTCCCACAAGAACATCATCGAGATATATCTTTGTGCTTCTCCCCAGAGTCAACGACAATACGGAATCATAAGGAAGATTGTCCGGAAGAACATTTTCCACAACAATATCTTTATTTCCCCCTTCAGTTATACTGACAGGATAATCAAGTGGCTTTCTTGTACCATCTTCATACACACGTTCCCACCCTGTCTTATATGATTCACACCAGCCCCCAAGCCCGTTACCATAATGTTTTTTTATGTAAAGCTGAAAGACCATGCCAAAAATATATACTCCCGCAAGCGTGCAAAAAACAATTCCTACAAGTATTTTATATATTTTTTTTCTTGTATCTCCGTTATTCATAATTACCTCTGAATCTTTTTAACATTATTAACCCTGCGGCTGTAGTTATAAACTCCGTCACAGGGAAGGTACACCAGAAATATTTAAGTCCAAGCTTTGAAAACAACCAGCCTAAGGGTACAAACAATACCACCGTCCTTAAAATCGTCAGCAGCGAACTTTTAACAGACTGTCCGATTGCCTGAAAATATACAGGAAACGTAAGTGACGTTACAAGGAGTATAAAAGACATACCTATAATGTGAAAGGCATTAACTCCAATCTCAATTACCTTTGCATCCCTTGAAAATACCCTTAACATCGGCCCCGGAATTATCTCAAAGCAAAGGGTTCCTATAATCATAAGAGTCCATCCAAAAATTACCGCATCTTTTAACGTCTTTTTGCATCTGTCATACATACCGGCACCGTAGTTGTAGCTTATGACGGGAACTATACAGGTCTGCATTGCCCCTAACGGAATAAAGAAAAACGATTGCCATTTATAGTACAATCCCAGTGTCGTTACTGCCTGGTCTGAAAATCCCTTTAGAATCATATTAAGTCCAAATATATAAAATGTATACGCCGACTGCATTAAAATATTAGGGAATCCAAGATAATAGATTTTTTTGACATACTTTTTATAAACTGAAAGTGGGGGAGATTTTCTGAATCCCTTAGTCATTACGATTACAGCCGCAGCTATCTGCCCCGTTACCGTGGCTACTGCCGCACCTGCTATTCCAAGTGCCGGAAAAAATCCTATTCCGAATATAAGGAGGTAATCCAATATAATATTAATTACCGCACCTGCTATCTGGGCTATCATAGGAAGCTTCATATTACCTTCTGACTGCAATACTTTTGTCCATGCACTTTCAAGAAAAAGCCCTATGCTTAATACGGAAACTATCCTCCCATAAGTAACCACTTCTTTAATTATCTCCGGTGATTTGGTTGACATTCCCGCATATTTCGGCATAAGAAAAAAGCTGACTGTAGCAAAAACAGCCCACATCACAAGTGCAAGCAATGTGGCTGTTCCTGCTGTTTCATCTTTTTCTTTTACTTTACCCATTCCGAGATAATGTGCCATTAAAGTATTGATACCGACGCCCGTTCCCACGGCTACCGCTATCATTAAAAGCTGTATCGGATAGATTATCGATAATGCCGTAAGTCCGGCCTCCGAGTATCTTCCCACAAATATACTGTCCACCATGTTATATAACGCCTGTATAAGCTGTGCTGCCATTACAGGAGGTGCCAGTTTAAATAATATTTTCCATATTCCGTCTTTTCCGAAATCTATTCCGTTATTCATATAATACCTTCTTATGTATATCACCAAATGGTATTATAACACATGTCACATTATTTTTACCATCCCAAATCCATAAGCCAGTTATTAAGACAAGATATAATACTCTTTTACACTTTGCCGCAATCCCTGCGTCATGTTCAATGCTCCTGTAGGCTCACCGGCAAAAAGTATTCCCGTCTTACTTAACGAACAATTCCATTATATCTACTGCAAGTTTTGTCTGTTTTTCGGTTCTGCCGATTGACATCTGGTATTGTATGCCGTGGGCGCAAAAATATACGGTCTGATATTCATCAGGGTCATGCGTATTTCTAACACCTTCCATAGGCTCATCCTTTCCTTCCCAGATAAAATATGCTTTTGAACCGTTACTGAGCGTGTATACAAATGACGCTTTTACATTATCACGACCATCACCAAGTTCATCTCCGTCTTTTACTTCATTAGCAAAGAACTGTGAATTTATTAATGCGCTCTGACCTGTGGATATCTGTCTGACGGTCATTGAACACCGCACAATATTATATTTATCAGAAAAGCCTACCATCATATCTCTAAATACAAAATCTTTATCTTCCGGCAACTTCATTCCTGTATAATCTTCTAAAAGATTACCATCCTCAAATGCAACCCAATAAGATATATGATCTTTGTATTTAATTTGTTGGACATCCTCTTTTGATATGAATCTTTCAATATCAAAATACACCGGCTCCATAGGCTCCATCTCCACCGTTCTGTTTCCAATCACAAGGCTGTATGAGTTGTAAATATTTTCACCATACGTAATTGCTGACGGAACTCCGATTGCCACAACAATAACTGCTGCCACTAGTCCTGCAAGGGCATAAATTTTTCTAAGGCTGATTTTCTTTTTGGGCGCTTTTTCTTCACATTTCTCAAGAATCATCCTGTCCAAGCCGATATTATGTTTTATTCTGTCCTGTTCTATTCTGTATTCTTTTTCAAAATCCATATCCCCGTACCTCCTTTTCCGATAACATTCCTTTCAAACGTTCCCGTCCTCTTGACAACTGACTGGCTATTGTATTCTCTTTTTTCCCAAGCATAAGGGCAATCTCTTTGATACTGTAGCCTTCATAATAAAAAAGATGAATTACTGTCCTATATTTTTCCGGCATATCCTGCACCAGCTCTGTAAGATACCCATTTTCCTGTCCGTTACCGGCATCGGGTTCTTTTTCTTCATAACTGACTTTCCTGTGCCATGATGATTTCCAGTAATCTTTGCAGCAATTAACGGTTGTCCTCATAAGCCACGCTTTAAGGTGTTCCTCAGGTTCTATTCTATTGTCTTGTTTTATAAGCTTCAGGAAAACATTCTGGTAAATATCATCTGCTTTGTCTTTATTTTTCATTTTGAGATATGCCAGCCTGTAAACGCTGTCGCCGTATTTTTTAATAATGTTTTCTAATTCATCGCGACTATACAAACCATTTTTCTCCTTCCTCTGTTCTTTCATTCATAAAACCGGTTTCACTATATATACGATTCAACCCGGTAAAAAATTGCATTGCCTATAATTTTTTTACAATAATATTTTCACTTAGTCAAACCAATAAAAAATACCACTTAATGAACCTTCTATTCATTAAGTGATATTAAAACTTTTACATTCTTCTTATTCCCCCTCATCTATTTTGGTTCCTGAATCACCGATTAGAAAGTGCATCTCTCCGGTGTCCATATCCATTCCTATATTGTCTGACATTTTCATCATCATATCTCCGTCGGAATCCATGTACATATTATCAGAGATTTTATGACAAAAATCTCCATCATTCATATCAAAAAATAAACCCATAATTTATCTTTCCTTTCCTAATTCAATAATTTTATTTGCCAAATCATTAAGCTTTTCAACTAATTCTTTTATCGGTTCTTTTTCAGGAATTTTTTCAATACTGATTATATTGGAAACCATTCCTTCAATTACATTTCTTTTTATACCATAATAATACGAAACTATTTTTGCATCAGGATTATATCCAAAGGCAAATAACGCATTTTTAATTGATATATCTCTGTTAATTTTCTTAAGTTCCGGAGTTATCCCATCACCATATTCTTCATCAGCTTTTGTAATAAGCATCTGCATATATGTATTCAAATTCTCCGACAGACAGTTAAAAACATATTCATTGTGTATAATGCTTTTTTCTAACACTCTTTCGACATTTTTGTTGCCGTTTTCAATCATAATCTCAATTACTTCAGATAAATAAGGGTAAACAAATCTATTAGTATGATTATGTCTGTCTTTTACCTCATATTCATCTGAATAATATTCAATAATATCGTCCTCCGATTCCGCAATTTTACAAATTAAATCTTCATTACGTTGTTTAATCAAAAAATCACTAAATCTCCCAAATACATCCATATTATATATTGCCGGGTTCATCCTCGCTCTTAACTTTTCTAACATTTCAAAATCTTTTTTTTCAGTTGCTAACGCAAGAACTCTTGTCCTTAGAACTTCCTCATAAAAAAGATTATCCGGTCCATAATATGTATTTGGAATAGGCCATATATCTGTTTCTCCGATGTCACGTCGTTTGATATCGGTTTTTAATCCAAACGAAATTCCATTTCCCATTGCACTGTTATCGTCAAATTCCAAATGTCCATTTTCCATGAGAAATTTTATAAAATCATAATTTTTAAACTCCAGTGCATAATCCACAACAGATTTACCATACTCATCATAATTCAGGAACAGATTATCTTCCCGCTTCATATACGCTTCCCATTCTTTACAATTTTGTGAAAATGCCACTTCATAATTTGTAATATGATTCTTTATCGGTCTATAACAATCTCCACAGCTAAGGATCTGTTCACAGGACACTTGCAACAATTCACAAAAAAACGGTAAATCATCTACCTGAACTGTTGCCCTGTCACCCTTAATTATCTGATTCACTTTGTTGGTTGTTCTTCTTATTTGTTCTGAATCCGCTTCATCAAATCCCATTTTTTTAATGTACTCGATACAAAACTGTCTCTGACTGGGATATTTACTATAGATTAGTTTCTTAATGTATGCACCTATCTGCTTACTATCCTTTACTTCAAACATCCTAAACCCTTCTCTCCTTGTTTTGATGTCTTAATTATATAACTTGGGATAATTTTTGGATAGTATTCAATTATCATACAGTTTTTGGGGTATTATTGGGGGATGGTTGGTTTTGTATGATTTTATCATAACCTGCTATAGGTTTTTTACAAATTTTCGCCTTATTTATTGCAGCCTTGACAGCTTTAATTATCTTTCCACTCTGATTGTTTGTAATAATATTTATCCTACCACAATTTTTATAAAAAAACACCCCAGACCAAAGTCTGGGGTGTGAATACACATCTGTGTGAAATTATCTCTTTGTTAACGTTTTGATATCTTGAAAAGCCCATAAATAGGGGATTTGTGGTTGGCATTGTTGCATATATGTTGTATGCATAGCACTATATTCCCAGAACTGCACATTACTCTATTGAAGAAAGGACAATCATTATGAAAAAGTACTTTGCTTACTATAACTAATACAAGAACGGAATTGATATTGCTTTTGACGACAATGTGTTTCCGTTTATCTCATGTGCTGAAGCAGAAAAGAATCTCCATACTACACCCAACTCTCAAAGGCTTATTGATAACCTTGCGATTAATAATCCACTAATCTATGCTGCACTTGCTCTCGATTGCGAGTTGCAGGATTGGGCTGATACTATGGATGAGGGTTGGAGTCCATAATAAATCCTACTCATTGTATTATTATGCTTTCACTACTATTTTTGTAAAGCATACAAATTATCCTTCACATTAAAAGACTGACCCACTATATTATACTTGTAGAATTTATACAGAATATAATTTTCTTTATCTATCTCATGTGTTGACATAATAATTTGTTTAGATGAAAAATCATTACGTAGTACCTCTATCATGGAAGAAATATTAATATCATCCATTGTCTGAACAGGATCATCAATCAAAATAAAACCCAAATCATCTTCAGATTCCTTAATATATTGCTTATTCATCGAAAACAAGAAAGCTAATACAAAACCAGATAGCTGACCCGAACTAAATGTATTTAATATATCATGCTTGGCGTCACAATTTGACACAAATCTCATTTCATCTTTGTTAATAAATACTCCCAAGCCGTTTTGATAATCTTGCAATATTTTAGCCGTATAAATCAGTAGTGGAACCCTTAATTTCTTTAATATCTGGTTCTTATACTGCTCTATTGATTTATCATATACTTTACATAAAGAATTTAAATTTTCACGTATTCTTTCTAACTTATCTAGACGTATGAAGTTCTCCTTCAATCGTTGCTTTATTGACTGTGCCTTTTGATTTCTCTTTTGTTGAATATGTAGCCGTATATATTTCTTTTTATTATCAACCTTTTCTTGGTTTCTTAAATTCGACTGCATATTCCAATTAATTTCGGGATATGTCTCACTTATTGATTCATAATCAAAATCCCTTAAATGTTGACAAAACTGTTCATTGTTATATGTTTTTTGAAAATTCATACAAATACGCCTAATCTCATTAATTTGCTCTTGATTATTCAATTCTCTCCATTCTTGCTTATCAAAAATTAAAGAATATATTAATTCAATCTGTTCCATTTCATTTTTATCATGAATTAAATTCTTCAATTTTTTTATTACTGTTAACATATCATTAATCTTTATGTCATCATATTTTTCTACTAAAGAATTAACTTTTTGCCTTGATTCTGTAATTATTTCTTTAACCGTATTTATCAAATCAGCATTTTTCAACACAGCTTCACCTTTTTCTTTATCCAGAAATAGTTTTGCTTCATTGAATCCATTTGACAATTCACTCAAATCAGTATAATAGTGATTGCAATATGGACATACTGCGGAATCTTTATTATATTGTTCTTTTAAGCTATGCAATTTCTCTCTTGCTTTTTCTAATTCAATAATAACATTTTGTTTATCAGAAATTGCTTGACCATTCATTTTTATCTGTTCACACAGAGTATTCAGATCCTGAATATCAAAATTTATCAATTCTTCATCAATTTGTTTTAATCTTTCCATATCAGAACAATTGAATATTAATATATTGACATCATCCGTTCTAAAGAAAGCACTTCTATTGTAGATTTCAATTATTCTATTTTGTTTTTCTACAAACTGATTAACTTTAGATATATCCACTTTTCCATCATCAGAAATGTATGGTATACAAAGTAATGCATCAGAGATAACAGATTGATTTATAGCAGTTTCTAAACGCTTATTCCAATTATATTTTATAAAATCATCATATTCCTTTGCATACGATGACATTCTATCAAGTTCACAAAGTCCCTTATTAAGTTCTTCCTCCGAAAAATCATCAATTTTCTCTATATCCCAATACGGAACCTCATCACACAAAAGAATAGGGGCATATTCAACATTCTCATTGTCTTGTATTTTTTCATAGCACTCCTTTAATATGCTTCCGTCTTCCCTTATCGTACGTTGTACTCGCTCTATTTCTTCGTTAACCAAAACCAATTTCGTCGATTTTGTTTTTCCAATAAGCTCATCTCTAACAAAATCACTCCATTTCGCCGCCTCACCCAGTTCAAGCAAAGCATCTAATGTACTTTTTCTTTCACTCATATTTTTCTTCAAAAAATGTACCGATTCTGCCTGAGATACATAATAATAAACACCAAATTCATTCATGTTATATCTCAATCTGTCAAAATCTGTTAGATTTTCTTTCCAATTATCATATTTCATTAATACTGTATTTAACCCTTGTGTTTCTATATACTTCTCTTCAATTCCATAACTAATAGAATCACTATATATTACTTTCTTCTTTGTATGGTCTATTCTTGCCATTAATGTAATATATTCTTTGTTCTCATTTACAAGAGTTACCACTAAATATCCGTCTTTCTCAGCCTTATTAAGCAAAATATTTTTTAACAAATTAGTGCTTTTGCTTTCTATTTTAGTTTCAAATCTTGTAATATTTTTGGAAAAAACCAATTCTAATGCATCGAAAAACGTCGTCTTTCCGAATCCATTTGGTCCTGTCAAAATTATAGGATTTTTCTCTTCATCAAATGAAAATTCGTAAAACTTTGAATCATCAAAACATTTGAAATTGTTTACTCTTAGGGATTTTATTCTATATTGCATTTACTAAACCTCTCTCACCAGTTCATCTATTTTTCGCTCCAACTCAACATCCGTCAACTCAGTATCTTCTATTAGTATCATTTTTTCTAAGTCTTTATTTCCATGTACAACAATGTCATGGTATTTCATTAAAACCTCATCCAATGAATTTTCAATTCTCTGTTCGACAGACATTGGTTTTTGTTCAGCTTTAAAATTATATTGCAAAAATGGTATTTTTGAAAACATTCTTATCACTAATTCATAAACACTATTAATACTTTTGTGTTCAGCCAAATCAAAGTAAGCATCTTCATCGTTTGCCAAATCACTTAATATATCTCTTATTTTCTTTCCTTTATTATCTGAAATTATATTTTTTAAATCATTTGTTTGTTTTTCTGTATAAGGCAAAACAAACCTCCTAAAGAAATATGGTGATTCTTCCACATAATATATCAAATTTTTGTAATTATCCAAATCACTAATATTCTTTAACTTGATTAGATAAATTGCAGAAATATTTTTGTCCAACTGAGCAGCTAAGCTATCATTTTCAAACAATCCTAATATCTCTTTTCTTATATTTTTCTCCGCAAATTCACCAATATAATTATTTTCTAGCGCTTTAAGTTTTTCTAAAATCGAATCTCCACTTTCACTTTCAGATGTAGCATCAATATAACTAACCAAAAAGTAATTTGCAATATTTTTGTTCAGATTCATGTAAAAATCAGTATTTTCACAATTCCATCTTTTTTCATATTCATAATCATCAAAAATCATTTGTATCAATTCATTCATTTATTCAATTCTCCTTTGGCTTGTCCTGCATTTATCAGTCTAATCACATTCGGCTTATAGTAGTTATATTTTTCATTCTCCATAACCTCATTTCCAGTAATAGCCCTAATTTCATCTAACTGTTGTTGTTCGAGGACACATACACTTGAACCATCGATTTTAAAATATTCCTCATTCAGTCGATCTGTGATTAATACATTGCACTCATACAGAAGTGCTTTATCCTCTGATTGCTCTATTCCTTTCTGCAGTTTTTTTTGCAAGCGTTTTATATCCCGACTTTCATCAAGCGATAACCTATATGTAACTCCATCTGGTGACATTGTCTGCACAATTTCTTTTTTTCCAATAGACAAAGAACTTATTTCTTTAAACATTTCAATAAGCTGTACTCGAATAAGTTCATCGGAAGGTAAATTATTAATTTTCTCTGGTTTTTCAAGCAATAGATTAAAAAGAAGATTTTCTTTTTCACCTTTATTCTTCACTAACAGTTCTTGCATTAAGCTAAATAAGTTACACTCATCATTTTTTTCACATAAACTACAATTTTCCATTTCGCAATCATTTTCAAGATATTCAAGATAAACACTATTAATTGAAGAAAGAATAATAAAATATTTATACGACAATGTTTCCATCTTATCTGTGTAGTTACATTCTAACGTATTACGTATTTTATCAAAGGAAATTAAACATTTTCCATTTTTATTTTTCTTTATAAAAAAGTCAGAAATATGTTCCTTTAACATTGCAAATAGTTGTACATACACAAATTCGCAGTAATCATTATTAACAAATGTCCAATTAGGATGTAGTGTTATTAATATATCCCCTATTAATTGCGCACTTTTCAAATATACCTGTTTAGAATCATCAAACTTTTCTTGCCATTCTTTCAAAAACACTTCATCTTCGTTCTTATTTGTATTTTCTAGAATAAATTCATCCCGTTTTTCTTTTATTAACGATTCATATCTCTCCAGTTCTATCTTTAATTCATCAATTGCTCTTTGCACATTACTTTTTGATTTATTATTTCGACAAATATAATTTAATATTTGATATAATGATGCTTTTTCTGTTTGAGGTTTAATATTTTCAACAATAATATAGTCTTCTTCATTTTCTTTAGAAACATCACATTTATTACAAACAGGATTTTCGAGTTTTACTTTTAAATCATTGATATATTCTAATGCAACATCTATAAAATCTACTGGCATTTGCTGTGTACTATTGATATGGAAATAACCATATTGAGCTTCATTCTGTAACAATTCAACAATAAAAGCAAATTTATCATTCTTTTTTAAGTTTACTTTTCCTGACTTAACCTGATGTAAAGAAATATACCTTCCATCAAATAAAATTGAAAAGTCCTCTTTACCCTCTATTTCCAAGTCCCATAAGTCGTTTGCATTTCCAGATATAATATTTTCTTTTATCTTTCTTAACGCAACATACAAAGCAATATGCCCTTGTATTTCATATCCTTCCCAAGACATAATTGCATTTATCGGAGTAATTATTTCCATCATTTTCTTCTCCATTCTATGCATTCTTATATGAAACAGTTTTCCATAATTCCATTCTCCATATCATCAATACTATAAATAGTATCCATGACCTCGAATGTCTCTCTCAAATTTCCTCTAGCACTCTTCCATCCAATTCCATCTGTAAACCAGACAAATGTAAAGCCATCTATTGTATCTGCTTCTTGTGAAAGCATCTTATAACTTCTTGCGGTTTCATTTAACTTTGAGCCACCACTCGCATAGAAATTGGTTTCAATTGCATATATCATCTTATCCGTCTTAATCACAAAATCAAATCTCTTTGCTGCTTTCCCCTGATTCGAAAGTGCTGATAAATCAATATTCCATTTAGCTTCAATGTCCTTCAGATACATTTCTTTGAAATAATTTACATTCTTTTCAAAGCCTGCTGCCACGATATATTTTTCAACCAAATCCTCCATCTGATGACCGCCACGATTTTTACGACCATTAGAGTCCAGACCTGTTTCAATACCTAATGCATAATCAACTAGGTTATTCATAATATGATTTGCAATTATATCAAACAATCCAGTCTTACGCATAAATACCTTGTACTGCTCCACGCTATAATTCATCTGCTTAAAATTATATAAAAATGCGCCTTCCTCATCCTGTGCATAAATCTCATTTCCACGAACTGCAAGCAATAATGGAATGCATTTTAATGTCTCTGGATACTTTGTTACAATCTTTTCAAACTCATTTTCTATGTCTTTAGAGCCAATTAATGAATTCAGAATGTTAAGCTCTATCTTGATTTCATCAACATTCTTAATTACCTTTTCAAAATCTATGTAATAATCATAGCTTGAAATACTCGCTCTGAACTTACCCAGCCATTCATCAAAATTTCTATTTGTCATTTGCTACCTTCTCCAATCTTCTCTTAGATATCTCTAAGTATTCTTCACTGACATCAATTCCTATAAACTTTCGTCCAAATCTTACTGCCTCCACCCCTGTGGTTCCTGAACCACAGAACGGATCTAATATAATCTGTCCCTCTTCCGTAGATGCCAATACTATTCTTTCCAGCAAATATTCTGGCTTCTGTGTAGGATGCTTTCCTTCTGTCTTCTCGGATGGCTTTGTCAATGAACCTGTCCACACATCCTTCATCTGTTTGCCACCATTCATTTCTTTCATTTTTTGATAATTAAAAAAATGCCGAAACTTCTTTTCATTCTTCCTTGCCCATAAGATAGTCTCGGTAGAATGTGTGAAGCATCGACATGCTAAGTTTGGTGGTGGATTTGTTTTCTGCCATGTAATATTATTGATTATTTTGAAGCCTTCCTGCTCCAATGCCATACCAATCGAATATATATTGTGTAATGTTCCTGATATCCATATTGTGCCATTTGGCTTTAGTACTCTCTTACATAACCTAATCCACTTTCTGTTAAACTTATGTTTTTCTTCAACACTGGTTCCGCCTTCTGAAAGCTTATCCCATAAGCCTTTATTTACTGAAACCATCTTCCCACCCTGACAGGTAATTCCGTCATTACTTAAAAAATATGGTGGATCCGCAAATATCATATCTACAGATTCCGGTTTCATTTTTGTTAGAATTTTAAAGGAATCACCTGAAATCAACTGTGATTCATCGGTCTCAAAGTATAATGGCACTTTTTTAGTAAATAAGTTATCCATTATATGTCTCCTTGTATTCCCATTTAATAATTGCATATAATCACTTCTTCGCCAACTCTGTTAGATGCATCTGAATTAATCATACGCTTAACGCTTACAACATCTATCTTATAATCCTTATTTCCATACAACTCATTTATCAACTCCGTATTATGATTTGTAAGCATGCAGTAGCAGCCTCTGGCAGTTAATTCATCATAAAGTTTCGCTAATCGCTTGTGACTTTCTATATCAAACCCTTCTTTTGTGTAGGATTCAAAAGATGTAGGATTCAAAGGTGCATAGGGACTATCTATAAATACAAAATCACCTTTCTTTGCATTCTTACAAGCCTGTTCAAAATCACCATCTATAATGGTTACTCCCTGCAAGTACTTTGAAGTAGCCATAATAACCTCTTCATCAACAGAAACCCTGCGACTATTATTATATGGAACATTGAATAATCCCTTGCCATTCACACGATATAATCCATTAAAACAATGCTTATTTATAAATACAAATAATGCTGCCAGCTCTACATCATATTCAGACCGCATAAGCTTGTCATTATAATGTTCTCTGATAGAATAATAATACTTTTTCCCATCTTCCCACATATCATTATCCAGCCTGTTGACCTCTTTTAGAAAAGCATCAGGTTCATTACATATCGTTCTGTATGTGTTAATCAAAGCTTTATTTATATCGTTAATCAGAGCATTTGCAGGCAGCAGATCAAATATTACAGCACCACCACCTACAAACAGCTCATAGTAATCATTATATTTTTCAGGCATTCTTTCTCTTATCTGCGAAATAAGCTGACGTTTTCCTCCAGCCCACTTCACGAATGGAGCGACACTTGAATTATTCATTTTGATTCCTCTTCTCTAGTCACTAAGTGATAAAATCCAATAAATTAATTATACTTGCTAACATAGAAAATAACAATTAAAACTTTCACTCTAGATATGAATCCCATATACTTACATTACTTCTCAAAGACAAATATATATTCATGTGCCAGAAGCAAAAAACTATTATTCTGTTTTTCCCAGTAACCAGTAGATTTACAATTATGCTGCTCTTTTATAATTATTTCTTTGTTGGTAAATCCAGCACGCAAAAAGCACTCCATCATACGAAACCCTAACGGAATAACTTTTCCACATTTTCTTATATCACCAATCATAACAGCACACATCTTCCCCTTTTTTAACACACGATATGCTTCATATGCCACTTTATCCATTGCATCTATGAATGGCTTTACTCCCAGCATGGAAATATCCCCTTCTATGCCTTCGCTGTACTTTATGATATCAGCATATGGTGGGTGAGTGCAGATAAAATCTATATGAGCATCTTTGATAAAATGCAATTCTGCTGCATTTCCCTCTCGTATATATATTTTTGAACTTGTATCACATTGGAATTGTAAATTTGTTTCTGAGATTGAAACTGACTGCGGATTAATATCTATACCTACCGCATTACGACATAGTAGTTTTGCCTCAACCAGTGTGGTTCCACTACCCATGAATTGATCTAAAATCCAGTCACCTGGTTTAGAATATCGAAGTATCAGATTTCTTGGTACATATGGTGACCAATTTCCCCGATACTTTCCTGAATGCGTTGCCCAACTTCCTCTGTCTGGAAACGACCAGACTGTTGTTGGTTCAAGCTTGAAATTATTTGGTTGTAAACTTATAAGTCATGCCCCCTTTTCATTTCCATTGGCTGAAGTATTCTGAAACACCCTCGATACCTTTTATCATGAATGCTCTCATAACATCATTTTGAAACTTAATTTTATTTTCATCAGAAAGGTTATTAAAGTCCTGTTGTATATCTTGAATTTTATGTGCTGTCTCTATTACAAATTTATCATATTCATATTTTTCTTGAAATGAATCCATTGTAATCCCCACCTTCCATCAATCATATATATAAGTTTACCTCAACTCAGTTAAAAAAGCCATCTCTTTTTTCTTTCACAATAAGTGAATTTTCATCTCGTTCATAGCATGAGATAATATTCACAAATAGTGAAAGAGGTATAGCTATGCATTTTAATAATGATACTGACCTATATCGTACTATAAGTTCAAATATAAAACATTATAGACAACAAGCTAATTTAACACAGATGCAGCTTGCAGAAAAGGCTCAAATCAGTATCAGTTATCTTTCTAAAATTGAAGCTTCTGGTTGTGATAAAAGTCTTTCCATATCTGTACTTAATCAGATTGCAAATGTACTCAATGTTGAAATCAATGACTTTTTTAAGGAGGAGGAGACAAATGCCAAGACAAGCTAATCGCTTTGGCGGCGGAGTTAACACCAATAGAAATGGACTCCATTTCGAACAAACAACATCCCTAAATACAGCATTACAAAATGCCGGATTTATCATTGCCAATCATTTTGAAGTATATGATAGAAACCAGTTACTAGGTTACTCTATAAATCAAGATGAATTTTCTACAATATTTTTGAGACGAAATGGAATTAATGACCGAGCAATCAACTCCAAACGATGGAAGCCTGATGAAGCTTTTATAAATGAAATTGATAAAACTGTTTATATTATTGAAAAAAAATTTCAGCACACTAGTGGTTCAGTTGATGAAAAACTCGCAACATTCCCATTCAAAATCAGAGAATATAGACGGCTTTTAGATCCTATTGGTTACGATTTGGTTTATATCTATCTATTGTCATCTGATTGGTTTAATGATCCCAAATATCAAGATTATTATGATTATATGGATGAACTTGGTTGTCCTCATTACTTTGATAACTTACCATTATATGCTATTGGTCTATAAGCATCGATATTTATTTTAGAAACTATCATATAGGAGGTGTTTCAATATGGCTATATGTAACAAACAACATCGATATTTGCAAGGTTTTAATGATCTTCCAGAAGCTCAAGATAATAGAAACGGAGGACGACATATCTGTGCCGCTTGTGCTTATGAAGAGGGACTAAAAGATGCTCTACAAGGCAATTCCCCACAATCAGATCTTTCTCATTTGCCCGATAGTCAAGCCGGTACTGTACGCCATAAGAGTGCTATTGATGCATATAATCTCGGATATAAATTTGGCAGGGAAATCAGTTCTTAACTAATATTATAAGGTATCTTGAAAATTATATTCAAGATACCTTATTTTTATCTTCCCTCATACACCTCCCACAACCTCTTCTGCTCCGCTCCAATCCTCAATATCTCCTGCAAATCTCTTGCCATAGCCTCAATATTAGCATCCATCTGTTCAACTGTTCCTGTCCTGTTACCTGCCTTAATCTCCCATTGAATTGACTCTTTACTATAATATTCCTTAGTATCCACATTCATATATCCATACACCGAATATGAATATCCATTGCTTTTCTCTATGAATACCGGAGCTACTTCACCCTTATAAGTTTTTCACCTCATAAGCCTTGGAAACCAGCATAATCCTTCTTTTATCAGTTCTTTAAATGTCTCCAGCAGCTTTCCTATTTCATAAAATATTCCTCTGAACGAGTTTCCTGCTTCTATAATCTTATCTGCTTCAACATGATTAGCATATTCTTCTATTGTCGAAGCGAATAATCTGAATGATGATATAAATACATTGATCTTACCAAGCAATTCTACTGCTTCATTTGCCTTGTCCGTCACGCTTGCAATCTCTTGTCTTATCGATTGAAGTTCTGAACGTTTTTCATTAAGTTCCTTAGTCTGACTACGCTCCAACTCCTTATAAGCAATTTTTGAAGCAAACAACTTAATATCCGCATCAAGATGAACCACAGCATTTGCAACTACAAACTGTGGAAGCCTCTTTCTAAGCTCGTCAAGTATTATCTGATATGACAATTTCATATATGACTTCATATCATCAAATTGCTTCCAGAACTCCATGTCACCTATTTGAATTATTATTTCAACTGCCATATCCTGTTCCTTACCTGCCACATGTTCAAAATAATCTTCGATTTTCCGGTCTTGTCGTGTCTGCTTTTATTATATCTTTCTAATTTGAAACAGATAATGATTTAACTGAACAATTATTGACACAACATAATAATAATTTTGAATATGAAAAAAAGTATGCAAGTGAAAGGTTTGGAACTATCAAATACATACATTTGAAAAAATAAAAGTTTTATTGTTTTTGCCTATTAATAATATGACTTTTTTATATTGTTATATATTAGAAAATTGATTTTTATTTTTGGTGTGGCTACTGTGTGTCTACAATGTGGCTACTATTCAAAAAAATGCTTATTTTTTAATTTTTGACATAAAGAAAGCCCCGATTTTTCGGGGCTTTTTGAAATATCAATTTTCTTATTATTATCTCTTTGAGAACTGTGGTGCTCTACGAGCTGCTTTGAGACCGTATTTCTTACGTTCTTTCATTCTTGGATCTCTTGTGAGGAATCCTGCTGCCTTAAGTGTTGGTCTGAAATCAGCATCAACTTTAAGGAGTGCTCTTGAAATTCCGTGTCTGATTGCTCCGGCCTGTCCTGTTGTTCCACCACCGTGAACGTTAACTGTAACGTCATATTTATCTGTAGTATCTGTAGCTACAAGTGGCTGTCTAACGATAACCTTTAATGTCTCAAGACCAAAGTACTCATCTATATCTCTCTTATTGATAGTAATCTTACCTGTTCCGGCTGTTACATATACTCTTGCAATACTGCTTTTTCTTCTTCCTGTTCCATAGAACTTTGCGCTAACTGCTTTCTTTGCTGCCATTGTGTTTTCCTCCTTCTAAATTAAAATGTTAATACTTCCGGCTTCTGAGCTTCATGCTTGTGGTCCGGACCAGCGTAAACGTGGAGTTTAGTATACATTTCTCTTCCTAAAGGTCCCTTTGGAAGCATACCCTTAACTGCAGATTCAATAACTCTTTCAGGATGCTTGTTAAGCATTTCTCTGAGAGTTGTCTCCTTAAGGCTTCCTACATACTCTGAATGTCTGTAGTAAACTTTCTGATCAAGCTTCTTACCTGTTACTTTAACTTTTTCTGCGTTGACTACGATTACGTAATCACCTGTGTCCATGCTTGGTGTATATGTTGGCTTATTCTTTCCTCTTAAAACCTTAGCCACCTCTGAAGCAAGACGTCCTAATGTATATCCTGTTGCATCAACTACATACCATTTTCTATCAATTGATGATGCACTAGCCATGAATGTTTTCATTGGTTTACCTCCTTGAGATTATCAAAATCAAATTATTTGTTAGCATCAGCACCTCAGATGTGTCCGTCACCCTTGGCACTATATATTAAAAATGTTTCTCCGGGGCTTGGTGAAACACTTTATTCCTAATGTCGCCACAGTTAAATATTATATAATAGTGGTTAATTTGTGTCAACCGTTTTTTCATAATTTATTTCAACAAGTGCAAGACCCCGCGCAGGAGCTGTAGGTCCCGCAAGTTCACGGTTTTTCCCGTCAATAATTTTGGGAATTTCTGCAGGTTCAAGCTGTCCCTGCCCTACTTTAATCAGTGTACCCGCAATTATTCTTACCATATTATATAAAAAACCGTTTCCTGTGACTCTTATGGTAATAAGCCTGTTATTTTTTTCAACAGAAATACTATATATTTCCCTGATTTTACTTTGAACCTGGCTGCCTACCGAGCAGAACGATGTAAAATCATGTAATCCGATAAAATAACGGCACGCTTCATTCATTTTTCCGATATCAAGATTTCCGTAGAAAAAATGACTGTAATATCGAACTAAAGGATTTTCAAATTTATCGTTCCATATTTTATATTCATAAGTTTTGCGGCATTCTACATGACGTGGGTGAAAATTCTCACTTACCTGCCTGCTCTCCACAACGCGGATATCCTCCGGAAGTCTGCTGTTAAGTGCATAGGAAATCTTTTCGGCGGGTATCCTCGTATCCACATCAAACACAGCTACATTTCCGTATGAATGTACTCCTGCGTCCGTCCTACTTGCTCCGATGATATCTATATCCTGGGCAAAAAGATTTTTACAGGCCTTACACAATACTTCTTCAACTGTAACTGCATTTGGCTGTTTCTGCCAGCCTGAATAGCCGGTGCCGTCATACGCAACACGAAGCATAACTCTCATGTTAATTCTCCTTTACCTTAGGAAATAATTCCAAAGTATTTTTGCGGTAATAATAATTCCAAGATAGACTAAAAGAATGGCATACGCCACAAAATCTTTTCCGGTATATTTAAGAGGTTTCATTTTAGTTCTGCCCTTGCCGCCCCTGTAGCAACGTGCCTCCATGGCAGTTGCAAGATCGTAAGCTCTTCTTATTGCCGATACAAAAAGAGGAATGAGTAAGGGCACTAAAGCCTTTGTTTTCTTAAAGATTCCTCCATTATCAAAGTCAGCACCTCTCGCCTGCTGCGCTTTCATTATTTTATCCGCTTCTTCTACGAGAATCGGGATAAATCTAAGGGCGATTGACATCATCATGGCAATTTCGTGAACCGGGAATTTGATTACATTAAGAAATCTCATTGACTTTTCAAGACCGTCCGTCAGCATATTCGGAGTTGTTGTAAGCGTCATTATTGTTGAACCCATAATGAGGAACACAAGTCTTATTCCCATATATGCAGCCTGTATCAGTCCTTCGTAGGTTATTTTTAGTTTCCAGACTTTTACCAGTACCCGGCCATCCGTTCCAAATATATTGAAAAGAAGGCTGAATGCCATCAATACCATAACTGGCTTTAGTCCTCGCATTATATATTTTACAGGCACTTTTGATATATATATACAGGTAAAAAGAAAAGTTGCGGCAATACAATATACAGCAGGATTTTTTGCCAGAAATAAAGACACAATAAAAACAAGGGTTCCAAAAAGCTTTACTCTCGGATCCAGCTTGTGTATAGGTGATTCTGTTGGATAATACTGTCCTAATGTAATATCTTTTAACATCAGAATATTCCTTTCTCTTGAAGTCTTTCTGTGATTTCTGCTATGCCCTCGTCTATTGTAAGTGCATCGGTTTTAACGTCAAAACCTCTTTTTTTCAAATCATTCATAATATATGTTATCTCAGGTGCCGCAAGTCCGATTTTTTCAAGTTCTTTATAATGTGAAAAAACATTTTGCGGTGTATCATCAAAGGTAATCCTGCCATCGTTCATGACAACAATTCTGTCCACATATTTTGCCACGTCCTCCATGCTGTGGGACACAAGCACTATGGTATTCTGTGTTTTTTCGTGTACTTCTTTTATCATTCCGAGAATCTCGTCCCTTCCCACAGGGTCAAGTCCCGCCGTTGGTTCATCAAGCACAATATATTCCGGCTTCATAGCCATTACGCCGGCTATTGCAACACGCCTTTTTTGTCCTCCCGACAATTCAAAGGGCGACTGGTAAAAAAGTTCACTGTCAAATCCTACCATTGTCAGTGCTTCAAATGCTCGTAGTTCACATTCTTTTTGTGATAAACCCATATTTTTAGGTCCGAAACACACGTCTTTGAATACTGTTGTTTCAAAAAGCTGGTGTTCAGGGTATTGAAATACGAGCCCGACTTTCTGGCGTAATTCCTTTTTATTGAAATTCTTTTCCTTGGTATCAAGACCTTCAAAATACATATTTCCTGTTGTCGGTACTAATAATCCATTCAATATCTGCGTCATTGTGGACTTTCCCGAACCGGTATGACCTATAAGCCCTATAAATTCATTCTTCCCGATTACAAGGTTGATATCTTTAAGAGCCTGTTTAATATAGCCTTCGTTCTGTCCGTATACATAACTGACATTATCTAATATAATTGACATACAGCCTCCACTAATTCATCTCTTGTTAAAATATCTTTTGGAATATTATATCCTGCTTTCCTAAGCTCGTATGCCATTGCCGTAGCTACCGGAACATCAAGCCTCAGTTCCCTTATTTCCTCCACATGGGAGAATACCTGCCTTGGAGTTCCCTCCATTGCAATTTTACCTTTATCCATGACAAATATTTTATCTGCTAAAACTGCTTCATCCATATAATGTGTTATAAGGATTACAGTGATTTTTTCAACTTTATTTAATTCAATTATGGCACTCATTACTTCTTTACGTCCCAAAGGGTCAAGCATTGCCGTTGCTTCGTCAAGGACAATACATTTTGGCTTCATTGCAAGAACTCCGGCTATTGCAACCCGCTGTTTCTGTCCTCCGGAAAGTTTATTAGGCGAATACCCTCTGTACATTGTCATATTTACCGATTCTAATGCTTTATTAACTCTTTCCCAGATTTCGTCCGTCGGTACACCGAGATTTTCCGGTCCGAATGCTACATCTTCTTCTACAATTGTAGCTACAATCTGGTTGTCCGGATTTTGAAATACCATGCCTGCAGTCTGTCGCACAGACCACACATTATCTTCCTCCGAAGTACTCATTCCGTCTACGGTCATTTCACCTTCTGTAGGTTTGAGAATTGCATTAATATGCTTTGCCAGTGTTGATTTACCGGAACCATTATGTCCTAATATGGCAATAAATTGTCCCTGCTCCACATCAAGGCTGACATGGTCAACCGCCTCTGTTACATTTTCCACATTGCCTTCTTCATCCCTTCTGATATAGTCAAATACCAAATCATCAGCTTTAATAATTCCCATTTTTCAACACCTCTTTTCTCTTTCTAAAAGAAAAGAGCAAATGATGCCAAGCACCATCTGCTCTGATATGCATATATCTTCAAAAATTAAACTAACTCAAGAAGAACTTCCATAGCTGCATCACCTTTACGCTGACCAATCTTAACGATTCTTGTGTAACCACCGTTACGTCCAGCATACTTAGGTGCAATTTCGTCAAATAACTTATTTGCGACATCAACTGTCTTTGTATTTCTCTTCTTACCAGAGTTGTCTGTTGGAACATCTGTTACAGTGTAGAGAACTTTCATCATTTCTCTTCTTGCATGTACTCTTGAAGGTAAGTCTTTCTTGATAGTCTTTTCAACACTGTCATATACAGTCTTTTTCTTACCATCAACTACTTCTTTAACTCTCTTACCATCTTTATCTTTACGTGCTACCTTAACAGTAACTGTAACATTCTCAAAGTTATCTTTTTCTTTAACTGCTAATGCAATTAAACCATCAGCAACTTTGCGGATTTCCTTAGCCTTAGCTTCAGTAGTAACAATTTTTCCATTGAAAAGTAAAGCTGTTACCTGGTTTCTGATTAAAGCTTTTCTCTGAGCAGATGTTCTGCCAAGCTTTCTATAACCTGCCATTTGTTGCTTTCCTCCTTGTTATTCTTCACTTGGACTAAGTTCTAATCCAAGTTCTTTTAATTTGGCAAGTACCTCTTCTAATGACTTGCGTCCGAGGTTTCTTACCTTCATCATATCTTCTGCTGTTTTGCTACATAACTCTTCTACAGTATTGATTCCGGCTCTCTTTAAACAGTTGTAAGAACGAACTGAAAGTTCAAGCTCGTCAATGTTAATTGCTCCGGTCTTAACCTTTTCATCTTCCGGCTTCTCAATGAATGTGCCGACAACATCTTTTGTATTATCTGAAAGATCAACGAAAAGATTTAAGTGCTCACAGAGTACCTTTGCTGCAAGGCTGACTGCATCGTCAGGTGCTAATGTACCATTTGTGTATACTTCTAATGTAAGTTTATCAAAATCTGTAACCTGACCTACACGTGTGTTCTGAACTGTCATATTAACACGTTCAACAGGTGTGTAGATAGAGTCTATTGACAATACACCAATTGGAGTATCTTCGTGCTTATTCTTTTCCGCACTTACATATCCTCTGCCGTTAGTAATTGTAAGTTCCATAAATAACTTGCAATCATTTCCACCATTTAATGTAGCTATTGGCAAATCCGGATTCATTATCTCGATATCTGAATCAGTATGAATATCGCCGGCTGTTACAACGCCTTCACGTCCATCACATTCAATGTACGCAATCTTTGGCTCATTTGAATCACTGCTGTTCTTGATAGCAAGATTCTTAATATTCATAATAATATCACTAACATCTTCTTTAACTCCCGGAATAGGACTAAACTCGTGTAAAACGCCATCGATCTTAACCTGACTAACTGCTGAGCCTGGGAGCGATGAAAGCATAATTCTTCTAAGAGAATTGCCAAGTGTTGTACCATATCCTCTTTCAAGAGGTTCTACTACAAATCTTCCATATCTTTTATCTTCAGATATTTCTTCGATTCTAATTGTTGGTTTTTCAAATTCGAACACTAAAAAGTCCCTCCTTTTATGGGTTGTGTCGTATCGAGTCTGTCATATTCTAATGATCCTTATCCATGGCATCATCCGCCATGGTTACATCCTATTATTTTGAATATAACTCGACGATAAGCATCTCGTTAACCGGAACATCTATCATATCTCTTGAAGGAGCTGCCTTAACAACGCCCTTGAGATTATCCTGATCTGCATCAAGCCATTCCGGAACAAGTCTTCCGCCTGTTACTTCAAGGATATCTTTATATCTCTGAGAAGACTTAGCCTTCTCCTTAATTTCTATTGAATCACCAACATTTACAAGGTATGAAGGAATGTTTACACATTTTCCATTAACTAATACATGCTTATGATCTACTATCTGTCTAGCTTCTTTTCTTGTTCTGGCTAAACCTAATCTGAAAATAACATTGTCAAGTCTGAGTTCAAGTAATGTCATGAGGTTATCACCTGTCATACCATTCATCTTCTCAGCTCTCTTGAAATAATTTCTGAAAGGTTTCTCAAGAACTCCATATATGAATTTTGCTTTCTGTTTTTCGCGAAGCTGAAGTCCGTATTCACTTACCTTCTTGTTGGCTCTGCCTGATTTTCTGTTTGATTTCTTATCTATTCCTAAATAAACTGGATCAAGTCCAAGTGTTCTGCATCTTTTAAGAACAGGAACTCTATTAACTGCCATACTTTATTACACCTCCTATTAGACTCTTCTACGCTTTGGTGGACGACATCCGTTATGTGGTACCGGAGTAACATCCTTGATGCTTGTAACTTCAAGACCGCATGCCTGAAGTGCACGAATTGCGGCTTCACGACCTGAACCAGGTCCCTTAACCATAACGTCTACTGATTTTAAACCGTGTATTAAAGCTGCCTTAGTTGCAGTTTCTGCTGCCATCTGAGCTGCATAAGGAGTAGATTTCCTTGAACCTCTAAAACCAAGACCACCGGCACTAGCCCATGACAATGCGTTACCTTCTGTATCAGTTATAGTAACGATTGTATTGTTGAATGATGACTGAATATGTGCCTGTCCGCGTTCAACGTTTTTCTTAACACGCTTTTTTGTCACTTTTTTTGTAACTTTAGCCATTTTCTAAACTAACCTCCCTTATGGGTTCCCGTTTATTCATCGGGTATTATTTTTTCTTATTTGCTATTGTTTTCTTAGGACCCTTGCGAGTTCTAGCGTTTGTCTTTGTCTTCTGTCCTCTGACAGGGAGACCTTTTCTGTGACGAATGCCTCTGTAGCATCCAATTTCCTGTAATCTCTTGATATTTAAGGCGATTTCTCTTCTAAGATCACCTTCAACTGTCTGACTTGCGTCAATAACGTCTTTAATTCTGCCTACTTCTTCATCTGTAAGATCCTTAACACGAGTATTAGGGTCTACTTTAGCTTCAGCAAGAATACGATTTGAGCTGACTCTTCCAATACCATAAATATAGGTAAGTCCAATCTCAACACGTTTTTCTCTTGGTAAGTCTACACCAGCGATACGAGCCATGTGCGTTACACCTCCATTATCTCTTAATGTTGTTAATATATTTATTTAAAGTGGCTGACAACTCACCCTGGTGGTTCGCCACTGCAGCCGCAAATTAGCGGGATTTCCAAACATAAAAAAGCCGGGAATTATCCCTGTCTCTGCTTATGCTTAGGATTTTCGCAGATAATCATTATATTTCCTTTTCTCTTAATGACTTTGCATTTTTCACAAATAGGTTTTACTGATGATCTAACCTTCATGGTAAATCCTCCTTTCCACGAAAAAGCAACTTTTATACCAAAATAAAAGTTGAAAAAAACGTCCGAGTGATAGTATATCACAAGGGTACAACTAATACAAGTAGTATTTTATAAATTTATTTGTCTCTCCAAATGATTCTTCCTTTGGTCAAATCATATGGTGACAACTCAAGTGTTACTTTATCGCCGGGAATTATTCTAATGTAATTCATTCTAAGCTTTCCACTGATGTGTGCCAGAACTTTGTGTCCGTTTTCAAGTTCTACCTGAAACATCGCATTTGGTAGTTTTTCAACTACTGTTCCTTCAATTTCTATTGAATCAACTTTTGACATCTTTTCCTCCTGCTATTTATCTAAGTGAGCCAGATATTTTTTTATAGAATATTTAATATTTTCATTTTGCAGTCTGTTATTCTCAATCATCCGGATTATTTCTTTATCTTCATAATCAACAATCTCAAGATGTTTTAAATTTTTGACTTTGGGATTAGATAACGGTCTGTACTTTCCGTCACTGACTTTTATCACATTTCCTGTTTCTACTATAATATAGTAGGTTCCTTTATCATGTCCGGCTAAAGATCTGCAAATGCTTCCTTTTTTTATATCAGCCATTTCTTCACTTCCTGTCAGATACTATAAGATTGAAAGGATTTCGCATCCTTCTTCAGTTATCAGAATCGTGTTTTCATAATGTGCTGACAAAGAGCCGTCATATGTGACAACTGTCCAATCATCATCCAGCCAACATACTTTATATGTTCCTATATTAATCATAGGTTCAACTGCCAGTGTCATTCCCGCAGCAAGTTTTATGCCTCTTTTTTTCTGAATGAAATTAGGTATGTCAGGATCTTCATGAAGATGTGTGCCAATACCATGACCGCACAAATCCCTGACAACACCATATCCGAGGTCTCCGGCATATTTACCTATTGCATTGGAAATATCATGTAAATAATTTCCTGCTTTTGCTTGCTCTATACCGGCAAAAAAACTTTTTTTTGTGTTTTCTATAAGTAGTTCTGCTTCTTTACTGATTTTACCTACTCCATAGGTTCTTGCTGCATCAGAATGATATCCTTTGTAGATAACACCTGCATCAAGACTGACGATGTCGCCTTCTTTTAATATTCTTTTACGGGAAGGTATCCCATGAACAACTTCCTCATTTACTGAAACACAAATCGACGCAGGATATCCGTTATAATTAAGAAAAGAAGGTATACAGGAAAAACTTCTTATAAGTCTCTCGCCTTCTTTATCTATCTCATACGTTGATATTCCCGGTTCTATTATTTTTCCAAGTTCTTCATGAACCAATGCGAGAATCCTTCCGGCTTCACGCATCAGCTCAATCTCACCTGGTGTCTTTATTGTTACAGACATAGATTATTCTCCTAAAATTGAGACGATTGATGAAAATACATCTTCCATCGCTTTAGTTCCATCAACTTCATGAAGAATATTTTTAGCTGTATAGTAATCAATAAGAGGCTGTGTCTGCTCATGATATACATTAAGACGATTTTTAACCGTTTCAGGCTTATCATCATCTCTCAATATAAGCTCTGCTCCACATTTATCACAAACGCCTTCAACCTTTGTTGGTATATGGACAATGTGATATGTAGCACCGCATGCAACACATGCTCTTCTACCTGACATACGGTTAATTATGTTTTCATCAGGAACTTCAACATTAATTGCATAATCAACTTTATCATTGATTGCCGCAAGGGCTGCATCTAATGCTTCTGCCTGCGGAATAGTTCTTGGAAAACCATCCAGAACATAACCGTTTGTGCAGTCATCAGCTTTTATTCTGTCTACTACAAGGTCAACAACAAGTTCATCCGGAACAAGTTCGCCTTTATCCATATATGATTTGGCTTTCTGACCAAGTTCGGTATTATTTTTAATATTTGCCCTGAAAATATCTCCGGTTGAGATATGAGGAATATTGTACTTTGCACATATTTTATCTGCCTGCGTACCTTTTCCTGCTCCAGGAGCACCTAACATGATTATTTTCATATTGCATTCTCCTTTACTCATTTAAGAAGCCTTTATAATCACGAACAACCATCTGTGACTCAATCTGTCTTATCGTTTCAAGTATAACACCGACAATAATGATAATTGATGTTCCACCGAAAGAAACATTTGCATTAAACAGTCCTGAGAACACAACAGGAATAAGTGCCACTACTGTAAGTCCGATTGCTCCTATAAAGATAATTCTGTTAAGAATTTTTGTTAAGTAGTCTGATGTAGCTTTACCCGGTCTTATACCCGGAATAAAACCACCGCTTTTCTTCATATTGTTTGCAATCTCTAATGGATTGAATGTAAGTGATGTATAGAAATATGCAAAAAATACAATAAGTACGATGTATAAAATCACACCTAATGTCAATATCATGTTATTTCTGTTAAACCAGTTATTTGATGATAATGCTCTGATGATTTTACCACCAACTGAGCTGTAGTCAAAATTAGGTTTAACAATCTGCATTATAATGAGTGGGAACGTCATTAAGGACTGGGCAAAAATAACCGGAATAACACCTGCTGTATTTACCTTAAGTGGAATATTTGAAGAATTACCACCATAAGTTCTTCTTCCCTGAACCTTCTTGGAATACTGCACCGGTATTCTGCGTTCGCCACCGCAAAGCAGAACTGTAAACAGTATAGTTCCTACTACTACTGCAAGAATTACAACAATTGCAATTGTTGCATTTAATACACTCTGTCCTTTTACAAAAGACTTGTATAAAGCTACGAAGTCTTCAGGTAAACGAGACACAATGTTGATAACAAGTATAATAGATATACCGTTACCTACGCCTCTTTCTGTGATTCTTTCACCGAGCCACATAAGGAGAGTTGAACCAGCTGTAAGAATTGCTACGATCATAACAGAAACCCTTACTCTTTCAAGAGCTGCCATTGTTGAATAGCCTTCAATAAGACCACTCTTTCCAAATCCTACAACCATCGCAATACTTTCGATTAAAGCAAGTGCTACTGTAACAAATCTTGTGATTGTCTGTATCTTTTTTCTTCCGTCTTCTCCATCTTTCTGCATCTCTTCAAGCTTTGGAATAGCTATTGTAAGAAGCTGAACAATGATGGATGATGTAATATATGGTGTAATACTCAATGCAAACACCGACATCTGAAGTAATGCACCACCTGTGAATGCATTAGCTAATGCTGAGCCATCTCCCTGGAAGATTGATGCCAGCTGATCACGATTTATGCCAGGAATAGGAAGAATACTTCCTATTCTGACAACAATTAACATTATAAAAGTGAAAATAATTCTGTTTCTGATTTCTTTCACTTTGAACGCATTTGCTAATGTTTTAAACATTAAATCACCTCGCAGGTTCCGCCAAGAGCTTCAATCTTTTCCTGAGCCTTTGCACTAAAAGCGTTAGCCTTTACAGTGAGTTTCTTTGTTAACTCGCCGTTTCCAAGAATCTTAACGCCGTCTTTAGGATTCTTAACAATTCCTGATTCAATTAATGAATCAATTGTGATAACTGAACCATCTTCAAAGCTTTCCAAAGCCTTTAAGTTAATTCCTACGATTTCAAGGCTGTTTCTGTTTGTAAAGCCTCTCTTTGGTAATCTTCTATATAATGGCATCTGACCACCTTCAAAGCCTGGTCTTGGTGCTCCTGAACGAGCTTTCTGACCTTTGTGTCCCTTGCCGGCTGTTTTACCATTTCCTGAACCGTGTCCACGGCCTCTTCTGAAATTATCACTCTGCTTAGATCCTGCTGCAGGCTGTAAATTTGATAAATCCATTTTTACACCTCCTTATTCAGATATAATGTTTATGCTTCTTCAACCTTAACTAAATGTCTTACCTGTGCAATCATACCTTTTGTTGCATCATTGTTAGGTAATTCAACTGTTTTGTGAAGTTTTGTAAGTCCAAGTGCTTCAACTGTTTTAACATGTTTTGGAACAGCACCAATTGTTGACTTTATTAATGTTACTTTTAACTTATCTGCCATTCTTCGCTACCTCCTTATTTGTAGAGCTCTTCTACAGTCTTACCACGAAGTTTTGCAACTTCTTCCGGAGTCTTTAACTCAGCTAAACCATTAATTGTAGCAAGAACAACGTTCTGTTTATTGTTTGATCCTAATGATTTTGTACGGATGTTTTTGATTCCTGCTAATTCAATTACGCTACGTGCAGGACCGCCGGCGATAACACCGGTTCCTTCTGGAGCCTTCTTTAAAAGTACAGAAGCGCTTCCAAATTTTCCAACATAATCATGTGGAATTGTTCCATTCTCATCTACAGGAACAGAAACAAGTTTCTTAATAGCATCTTCCTTTCCCTTGCGGATTGCTTCAGGAATTTCTATAGCTTTACCAATTCCGGCACCAACGTGTCCGTTTCCGTCTCCGACAACTACAAGTGCAGAGAATCTCATATGACGTCCACCTTTTACTACCTTGGTTACACGCTTGATTGATACTACTTTTTCAGTAATTTCTAATGCGCTAGCATCAATTATTTCATGTCTCATTCGTTTCTCCTCCCTGCTTAGAACTCAAGGCCAGCTTCTCTGGCTGCCTCTGCTAATGCTTTTATTTTGCCCTGATATATGAAACCGCCTCTATCATAGACAACAGTTGAAATTCCGTTTTCGAGCGCTCTCTTAGCAATTACTGTTCCTAAGTAAGCTGCTGCTGCAACGTCATTTGTTTTTTCTAATTCAGCCTTAACAGCTTTTTCTGTTGTTGAAGCTGCAACGAGAGTTTTACCAACTGTATCGTCAATAATCTGAGCGTACATATGATTGTTGCTTCTAAATACTGCAAGTCTTGGTCTTTCAGCTGTTCCGCTGAAACGATTACGAATTTTTCTGTGCTTGTTCATGCGAACTTCAGCTCTTGATTCTTTACTAACCATCTTCGATACACTCCTTTAATTATTTCTTACCAGTCTTACCAACTTTACGTCTGATAACTTCATCAGCATACTTAATACCTTTACCTTTGTAAGGTTCTGGTTCTCTCTTGCTTCTGATTTCAGCTGCATACTGGCCAACTTTTTCTTTATCGATACCTTTTACAATGATTGTAGCCTGATCCGGTACTTCTACTTCAATACCTTCTGGGTCAACCATATCAACCGGATGTGAGTATCCAAGGCTGAGATTTAATGTCTTACCACTCTTCTGAGCTCTGTAACCTACACCGTTTACTTCAAGTTTCTTAGCATAACCTTCTGTTACACCAATAACCATATTATTAATCAATGTTCTTGAAAGACCGTGTAAAGATTTCATTCTCTTTGTTTCATCCGGTCTTGATACGTTGACAACATCGCCGTCAACTTTGATTTCGATTCCTTCAGGTAATACTCTTTCAAGTGTTCCCTTAGGTCCCTTTACAGTCACTTTATTATTTTCTGCTATAGTGACAGTTACACCTGCCGGTATAGCGATAGGCATTCTTCCGATACGTGACATGCCGTTACCTCCTTAATAGTATTGCAGACTTAAAAATCTGCTTATTAGTTAGTTACATTTTCTATCTGATTACCAGATATATGCAAGAACTTCGCCACCAACATTAAGCTTTCTTGCTTCTTTATCAGTAACGATACCCTGATTAGTTGAAATAATTGCTATTCCAAGTCCTCCGAGAACTCTTGGTAATTCATCTTTACTTACATAAAAACGAAGACCAGGTTTAGAAATTCTCTTAAGTCCTGTTATAATCTTTTCGTTCTTGTCTTTTCCATATTTTAATGTAATACGGATATTTTTGAAATTGCCATCTTCAACAAGTTCGTATTTCTGGATGAAGCCTTCTTTATAAAGGATTTCAGCAATAGCATTTTTCATCTTTGAAGCAGGAACATCTACTGTATCATGCTTTGATGTATTCGCATTACGAATTCTTGTAAGCATATCTGCAATTGGATCTGTCATCTGATTCGTCCTCCTATTTATATCATCATCTAACATCGGTAAGACAAACTTAATTGTCTTACCTACGCAATTAGGTTAATCTTACCAACTTGCTTTCTTAACACCAGGGATCTGACCCTTGTATGCTAATTCACGGAAGCAAATTCTGCAAATTCCATATTTTCTCAAATAAGCATGTGGACGTCCACAAATCTTACATCTTGTGTATTCTCTTGTAGAGAATTTTGCAGGACGCTGCTGTTTAATTTTCATCGCGGTCTTAGCCATTGAATTTCCCTCCTAAATTACTTTTTGAACGGCATATTGAATAATCTCAATAATTCACGTGCTTCTTCATCTGTCTTAGCAGTTGTTACAACTATTACATCCATACCTCTGACTTTATCGATTTTATCATATTCGATTTCAGGGAAGATGATCTGTTCCTTAATACCAAGAGCGTAATTTCCTCTTCCATCAAATGATGCTGAGTTAACGCCTCTGAAGTCACGTACACGAGGTAAAGCAAGATTAACGAGACGATCAAGGAACTCGTACATCTTTTCGCCACGGAGTGTTACTTTACATCCGATTGGCATACCCTCTCTGATCTTGAAGTTAGCTACTGAATTCTTAGCCTTAGTAGTAACTACTTTCTGGCCAGTGATTGTCTCAAGTTCTTTAACTGCTGTTTCAAGAACCTTTGAGTTATCTTTAGCTTCTCCAACACCCATATTTATAACGATTTTATCAAGCTTTGGTACTTCCATTATGTTTTTGTATCCAAATTTCTTTACCATAGCATCTACTATTTCACTTTTATATAAGTCTTTGAGCCTGCTCATCGTTACAGACCTCCTTTCCTAAATTAGTCTATAACCTCACCGGTAGATTTAGCGATACGAACTTTCTTATCTCCTTCAATCTTGAAACCGACTCTGGTTGTTTTTCCATTGTGTACATACATAAGGTTTGAAATATCAATTGGAGCTTCCTGATGTACGATTCCACCATTCTGATTCTGTGCACTTGGTTTTGTGTGCTTTGTAATCATATTTACGCCTTCAACGATTGCTTTATGATTCTTAGCATCAATAGAAGTTACTTTGCCTTCTTTGTCTTTATCTTTACCGGCGATAACTCTTACGAGGTCACCTTTTTTAATCTTCATTGTTGACACAGTAACACCTCCTTATAATACTTCCGGAGCTAATGAAACAATCTTCATAAACTGTTTGTCTCTTAACTCTCTTGCTACTGGTCCAAAGATACGTGTTCCTTTAGGGGTCTTGTCATCTTTAATTATTACAGCAGCATTTTCATCAAATTTAATATATGATCCGTCTTTACGACGAGCGCCTTTTACTGAACGTACAACTACGGCTTTTACTACATCGCCCTTCTTAACAACACCGCCTGGTGTTGCATCTTTAACAGAAGCAACGATAACATCGCCGATATTTGCATATCTTCTTGTAGATCCACCCATAACTCTGATGCAAAGAAGTTCTTTTGCACCTGTGTTATCAGCGACCTTAAGTCTTGTCTCTTGCTGAATCATGCAGGTAATCCTCCTTCAAATATTAGATAAAAATTACTCAGCTCTGCTGATAAGTTCAACAAATCTCCATCTCTTATTCTTTGATAAAGGTCTTGTTTCCATAACCTTTACAATATCACCGATCTGGCATTCGTTATTCTCATCATGTGCCTGTAACTTATAAGTTCTCTTAACGATCTTGTTGTAAAGAGGATGTTTTACATGGTCCTCAACTGCAACTACGATTGTCTTATCCATCTTATTGCTTACGACCTTACCGGTACGTGTTTTTCTTAAATTTCTTTCTTCCACAACAAATTCCTCCTTCCCGGATTATTGAGCTGTCTTTTCAGCTATAACTGTCTGAATTCTTGCAATATTCTTACGAACATCTTTGATTCTGCTTGTATTATCCAGCTGATTTGTTGCGTTCTGGAATCTTAAATTGAAAAGCTCCTTTTTAGCAGCTACTAATTCTTCATTTAATTCTGCAGGAGTCTTTCCTTTTAACTCTTCTACATACTTATTAATTTTCACTGTTGTCACCGCCTTCTAACTGTGCACGAGAAACTATCTTACATCTAAGAGGAAGTTTGTGCATTGCAAGACGTAATGCTTCTCTGGCTACTTCTTCAGGTACTCCAGCGATTTCAAACATTACACGTCCTGGTTTAACTACTGCTACCCAATATTCTACTGAACCTTTTCCTTTACCCATTCTGACACCTAATGGCTTATGAGTATAAGGCTTATCAGGGAATAATTTAATCCATACTTTACCACCACGCTTGATGTATCTTGTCATGGCGATACGGGCTGCTTCTATCTGTCTTGAAGACACCCACTTTGGTTCAAGAGCGACAATACCGTATTCACCGTATACGATTTTATTGCCTCTTGTTGCTTTTCCGGCCATTGAGCCACGGAACTGCTTACGATGTTTAACTCTCTTAGGTAATAACATTACTGTTCGCTCCCTTCCTTAACTGATTTTGTTGGAAGAACTTCACCCTTGTAGATCCATACTTTAACGCCAACTTTTCCGTATGTTGTATCTGCTTCTGCAAATCCATATTCGATGTCAGCACGTAATGTCTGAAGAGGAATTGTTCCTTCACTATAAAATTCTGTACGAGCCATATCTGCTCCGCCAAGACGTCCTGAAACTGATGTCTTAATACCTTTAACACCTGCAGTCTTCATTGTTCTTGACATAACTGACTTCATAGCTCTTCTGAAAGAAACACGGTTTTCAAGCTGGAGTGCAATGTTTTCAGCTACAAGCTGAGCATCTCCGTCCGGTCTCTTAATTTCTTTAATATCAATTGATACTTTCTTTGTAGTAAGTTTCTGAATCTTAGCTTTAAGCTTTTCAATATCAGCTCCACCCTTGCCGATAACAACACCTGGTTTTGCTGTATAAATGAACACTTTCACTCTGTCAGAAGCTCTTTCTATTTCAATCTTTGAAATGCCGGCACTGTAAAGTTCTTTCTTTACAAATTTTCTGATGTTGTAATCTTCTACAAGATTATCAGAAAAATCTGCCTCAGCATACCACTTTGAGTCCCAGTCTTTGATAACACCGACTCTCATGCCATGAGGATTTACTTTCTGTCCCATGTGTGTTCTCCTTTCTACTTTTCGTTAAGCACGATTGTGATATTGCTCATTCTCTTCTCGATTCTGTAAGCTCTACCCTGTGCTCTAGGTCTGACTCTCTTCATGATTGGGCCTTCGCCTGCGTAACATTCTTCAATGTAAAGGTTTTCAGCCTTCATGCCGTTGTTGTTCTCAGCATTAGCAATTGCTGATTTTAAAAGTTTCTCTATAACTGTTGAAGCATATCTTGGGTTATATGAAACAATAGCAAGTGCTGTTGTAACATCTTTTCCTCTGATTGCATCTAAAACAAAGCATGCCTTCTGTACAGACACTCTTGCGTAAGAAACCTTAGCAGATGGTCTTGTATCTTTATTGGCATTTCTCTCTCTTTTAATCTGGGATCTATGTCCTTTAGCCATGGATTAAACCTCCTTCCGAATCTGTTAATTAACGAGATTTTTTCTCGTCTTTTCCATGTCCTCTAAATGTTCTTGTGGCAACAAATTCGCCAAGCTTGTGTCCAACCATATCTTCTGTAATATATACAGGAACATGCTTTCTGCCATCATGAACTGCAATTGTATGTGATACCATCTGAGGATAGATTGTTGAACGACGTGACCATGTCTTAATAACTGACTTATCACCTGCTGCGTTCATAGCGTCTACTTTCTTAAGTAAGCTCTCATCTGCAAATGGTCCTTTTTTTAATGAACGTGCCATCTTTTGACCTCCTTAACTATTTGATGCTTTTACCGTCTCTTCTTCTTACGATAAGCTTGTTAGAAGATTTATTCTTCTTTCTGGTCTTGAGACCAAGTGCTGGTTTACCCCATGGTGTCATAGGTCCTGAACGTCCTACCGGAGCTCTACCTTCACCACCACCATGTGGATGGTCATTAGGGTTCATAACAGAACCACGTACTGTTGGGCGGATACCCATGTGACGGATACGTCCTGCTTTACCATAGTTGATAAGGTTGTGTTCTACGTTACCTACTGCACCAACTGTTGCACGGCAGATAATTGGAACCATTCTCATTTCGCCTGATGGAAGTCTTAACGTAGCGTACTTACCTTCCTTAGCCATAAGCTGGGCACTTGTACCTGCTGTACGAACAAGCTGTCCGCCTCTGCCTGGGTAAAGCTCAATGTTATGGATTTCTGTACCTACAGGAATATTTTCAAGTGGTAAGCAGTTACCTACTCTGATTTCTGCTGTTGCACCATTCATAACTGTCATTCCGTCAGTTAATCCCTGTGGTGCGATAATATATGCTTTTTCGCCGTCTGCGTAGCAGATTAATGCGATATTTGCTGTTCTGTTTGGATCGTATTCGATACCGATTACTTTTGCAGGAATACCGTCTTTATTTCTCTTAAAGTCGATAAGTCTGTATTTCTGTCTGTTTCCACCGCCATGGTGTCTTACAGTGATTTTACCCTGATTGTTACGACCAGAATTTTTCTTCTTTGAAGCAAGAAGTGATTTCTCAGGTGTCTTCTTTGTGATTTCAGAGAAGTCTGAGCCAGTCATATTTCTTCTGGAAGGGGTATATGGGTTATAAGTCTTAATTCCCATTTTTGTTTCTCCTTTCGATGTTTCAAGTTACACACGGCGCAATATTTTCATCACTCTTTCTGCGCCGGACTTCACCGTCAGAGCGGATACTCTGAAGTGGTCTTCAAATTAAAGACCTGCGAAGATTTCAATATCAGCACTGTCCTCAGTAAGCTGTACAATTGCTTTCTTCTTAGCTGCTGTCTTACCGAAAGTCATTCCTCTTCTGCGAGTCTTGCCTTCTAAGTTCATTGTGTTGACGTTTGCTACTTTTGTTCCTTCAAACATCTTCTCAACAGCTTCTTTAATCTGAGTCTTATTTGCTTCCGGATGAACAAGGAATGTGTATTTCTTAGCACTCATGTCTTCCATACTCTTCTCTGTAATAACCGGTTTAAGGATTACATCATAATACTGTACGTTTGCCATTATGCATACACCTCCTCAATCTTTGAGATTACATCCTTAGCTACAACCATCTTGTCATATTTTAAGATGTCGTAAACATTAATTGTGTTAGTAAATGCTGTCTTAACACCAGGAATATTTCTTGATGATAATGTTACATTCTTGTTATCATCATCAGTTACTACTAATGCTTTCTTAACTTCAAGATTCTTTAAAACATTTACCATATTCTTTGTCTTGATTTCATCAAAGCTGAGTCCGTCAACTACGATGAATTTGTTCTCAGCTACTTTAGTAGTAAGAACTGATTTAAGAGCAAGATTCTTTTCTTTCTTGTTCATCTTGAAAGAATAATCTCTTGGCTTTGGTGCGAATACAATTCCGCCACCTGTCCACTGTGGAGATCTTGTAGAACCCTGTCTTGCATGACCTGTTCCCTTCTGTCTCCATGGCTTTCTTCCGCCACCGCTGACTTCTGAACGGGTCTTTGCACTCTGAGTGCCCTGTCTCTTATTAGCAAGCTGGAGTACAACTGCCTGATGTACAAGGTGAGTATTAACTTCAACACCGAATACAGCATCGTTAAGTTCCATATCTCCAACTACTTTGCCTTCAATATTGTAAACAGATACTTTTGCCATCTGTGTGGTCCTCCTTCCTTAAAATCCGATTACTTACCAGATTTTACTGTCTCTTTTAATGTTACTAAAGATTTCTTAGGTCCAGGTACTGCACCTTTTACTAAGATTAAGTTATTCTCTACGTCAACTTTTACTATTTCAAGATTCTGAACTGTAATCTTCTTAGCGCCCATATGACCAGGCATTCCTTTTCCTTTGAATACACGGCTTGGATCTGATGAAGAACCGTTTGAACCCTGATGACGATGGAATTTAGAACCATGAGCCATAGGTCCTCTGTGCTGACCATGTCTCTTAATTGCGCCCTGGAAACCTTTTCCCTTTGCAATTGCTGTTGCATCAAGCTTATCGCCTGCTGCGAAGATGTCAGCTTTGATTTCGTCTGCTACTGTATAATCAGCTGCATTTTCAAATCTGAATTCTCTTACATATCTCTTGTAAGATACTCCAGCCTTGTCAAAGTGACCTTTTTCAGCCTTTGTTACTCCATGTCTGTTTCTGATTTCTTTGCTGCCGTTTTTGTCAACATTAACGATTTTTTCTTTCTTGTCAACAAAACCAACCTGAACTGCTGCATAGCCATCATTCTCAACCGTCTTAACCTGTGTTACTACACAAGGTCCGGCCTGCAATACAGTTACTGGAACAAGAACTCCGTCTTCGTTGAAGATCTGGGTCATTCCAATTTTTGTAGCTAAAATTGCTTTCTTCATTAATAAATTCCTCCTGTTTAAATCTACAGCGGTTCTCATTTACGAGAACATCCTAGAAAGTTAAATATAAGTGGAACTATCTGTTGCTTCTATATTAAACCATTCAGGACTTTCCTACTTTGCTTTGTGAAGACTTATTTGTTTTTCATTTTGATGTCGATGTAAACACCGGCTGGCATTTCTAATCTTGTTAATGCATCTCTTGTCTTCTGTGATGGCTCGATGATATCGATTAATCTCTTATGTGTTCTCTGCTCAAACTGTTCTCTTGAATCTTTGTACTTATGAACAGCTCTGAGAATTGTAACTACTTCCTTCTTAGTTGGAAGAGGTACCGGACCACTCACCTGAGATCCTGTCTTCTTAACAGTCTCGATAATTTTCTTAGCTGACTGATCAACCATCTGATGATCGTAAGCTTTAAGTGTAATTCTCATTACTTGACTTGCCATAAAAAAAGCCGCCTCCTTTTCGTACTTTTGAAAATGATACGTTGTTATCTCGTATCTCAGTACAACAAGTGGTGACTGTACACATCCCCGCGTGTGTCGCATCTGACTGATCAAAAAAGAAGTGGAAAAACCTTCTTCTATAATGCAACCTCAAACGGTCATCTCTGCCATGTGCAGATGGTAAGTTGTACAGTGACTTGTCGTCAGTTTCCTAACTTGACATTCGCTCCACGGAAAACCTGTCTTACGACAGCAACCTCACGCTTCACAGCTATCATGTCACAGCAATGATTAGTATATAGTAGATACAGAAAAAAATCAATTATTTTTATTGCATTTTTTTTAATACAATAGAAAAAATATTGTTTTTCTTCCAACATTACTTTATTATATCATATAGGTGGCTCGGTTGCATCATACGAATCACTGTATAATATAGAAGAAGCAGGATTATAATTTATGTGGATAGCAGATAAATGGAAAGATTACGAAGTCATTGATACCTCATCGGGAGAGAAACTTGAGAGGTGGGGGGATTATATTCTCGTCCGTCCCGACCCTCAGGTAATATGGAACACTGACAAGAACGATAGCAGATGGAAAAAACATAACGGACATTACCACCGCAGTAATAAGGGCGGGGGCGAATGGGAATTTTTTAACCTTCCCGAACAATGGTCCATTAATTACAGGGAACTGGAATTTAACCTCAAGCCTTTTTCTTTTAAACACACAGGACTTTTTCCTGAGCAGGCTGTAAACTGGGACTGGTTTTCTGATAAAATCAAGAATGCCGGAAGGCCTGTTAAGGTGCTTAACCTTTTTGCATATACGGGAGGTGCCACACTTGCTGCTGCCGCTGCCGGTGCAAGTGTAACCCATGTTGACGCTTCCAAGGGCATGGTTATGTGGGCAAAAGAAAATGCCGCATCCTCAGGACTTTCAGAAGCTCCGATACGCTGGCTTGTGGATGACTGTGTGAAATTTGTTGAGCGTGAAATCCGCCGGGGCAACCACTATGACGGAATTATTATGGATCCGCCTTCTTATGGAAGGGGACCTAAGGGTGAGATATGGAAAATTGAAGAAAGTATTTTCCCATTCGTTGAACTATGTGAAAAGCTTTTATCGGATGACCCGCTTTTCTTCCTTATTAATTCATATACAACCGGACTTGCACCCGCAGTTCTTACTTATATGATAGGAACCGCAATCTGTAAAAACCACGGCGGTCATGTTGAATCCGACGAAATCGGACTCCCTGTAACATCAACGGGACTTGTGCTGCCTTGTGGTGCAAGCGGAAGATGGTGCAGATAACCATCAATATAAAAGGAGAGCAAACCGCTCTCCTTTATTTATTAATTATTGCTGTCCATTCCTTTTGCATATTTTTTCATAAGAAAATCTGCAATGCATTTTGGCCAGTATCTTCTGTATATTCTTATATCATCATTGTATCTGCTGTTGTCCGCAATATTTTCAGTTGTTCCCGATTCCGCATGTATTCTATGTCCTACAAGAGGTTCACCGATATATACGAACCGGCCTTTTTTTCTTGCAAGCCTTGACCATGCGTCCCAGTCAAAAGAATTTTTAAAGTCATGGCTGAACTGGAAACCCTCACATTTATCCATTGCAAAGGTCACGGAAGGACAGCATATTGGATTACCCAGTGACAATACACGGTTTCTGATGAAACGGCTGCTCTTTGACATCTTAAATCCGATATTCATAAGACGTTTTATTTTTAACAGCTTGTTCTTGTATACTTTGCCTTCTTTTCTTATCTCATAATAATCGGTAAACAGAATAATGTCCTTGCCGGGTTTCATGCGCTTCTTTATATTTTCCACATACCAGGGTTCATACACATCATCCTGATGACAGAGAGTAATATAATCGGCTTTGAAATTTCTGAGGGCATAATTGAAATTATGCTGTGCCCTGTTTCCGTCTTGATGGGAAAATACCTTTATGCCGTATTTAGCTGCTATTTTATCAATAAAATCATTAGGTGTGGATGTGCATATCACAATATCTGCTGTAACAGTCTGGTTAAGCAATGACAAAAGACATTCCTCAAGATACTCGCTTTCTTTGTATGCACAAAGTACCAAAAGATGGTTAATTCTGCTCATCCTTCTTCTCCTTCTCCTCAAGTTCTTTTTCAAGAATTGCTACTCTTTGTGTCAAAAGTGTGATAGTCGCTGAATGTTTGCTTATTGCCACAGTCAGTACATATATTATAAACAATGCAATGCAGAAGCCGCATATAAAAAGCATATTCATAGGAGAGGCAATTCCCACTAACCAAGCAACCCTGTCAAGAATCACAGGGAAACAGGTAAGTATTATACATACCAGTATAAAAAGCATCCACGGAAGGCAGAATTTAAAATCCAGTTTTTTCTTATTTATATGAAATATCATAAGCGCAAAAACAAGAATTAATGCTGCAAGTATTATAATCTGTATTCTGGTACTCATTATCATCTCTCCTTTCTGTCTACGCTCTTCATTTTTTCTGTAAAAATGGCAAGCGTCACTTTAATCATATAATATATTGAGCCAAAAAATTTAATTGAGGAACTTCCGCCCTGTCTCTCTCTCATTATAACCGGAATTTCCTTAACCTTTTTATGAAGTTTCAGAACATGGACCACACTCTCAGGTTCCGGATAATCCTTAGGATAATTTTCATCAAATTCTGCAATAAGTGACCTGTTAATCATCCTGAGTCCGGATGTGGGATCCGTAATTTTCGTTCCTGTAAGGAGCTTTATAAGCCCGGTAAAATAACCGATTCCCACCCGCCTTATTTTTGATGACTGAAAGCCTTCTTTTTCAAGGAAACGTGAACCTATAACCATATCTGCATGTTCGTTGATAATTGTATCCGCCATTTTCCCAAGAAATGCAGGGTCATGCTGCCCATCAGCATCAACTTGTACAGCAATATCATATCCTTTTAATCTTGCATATTTATAACCGGTCTGTACCGCACCGCCAATTCCCAGATTCGCCGGCAGATTAATCACATTAAAACCTTGTTCTTTGCATATCCTACCGGTATCATCGGTGGAACAGTCATTAATTATGACATAATCAAAGTCAGGAGCCTTTTTTTGTATGTCTTCAATAGTTCTGACAATGTTTTCACTTTCATTATAAGCCGGTATGATAATAAGTTTTTTCATAGCTTGTACCATTGCAATTCCTATATAATCATCCCTGTGAATAATGCGACAGGAATTGTATTGTTCTCTCTTCCCTTGGATTTTCTATAACCTGTACAGGGTCACCCTGTTCAACAATATATCCGTTATCCATAAAAATAATTTTATCTGCCACATCTCTGGCAAAAGTCATTTCATGGGTTACAATAATCATAGTTGTATCTTTATCCGCAAGTTCTTTAATAACCTTAAGGACTTCCCCCGTAAGCTCAGGGTCAAGTGCCGATGTAGGCTCATCGAAACAAAGAATATCAGGATGAAGTGCAAGTGCCCTCGCAATGGCAACTCTCTGGCACTGTCCTCCCGAAAGCTGGTGAGGATAATTATCCATTCTATCAGCAAGCCCCATCTGGCCCAGAAGTTCCTCTGCTTCTTTCCTTATCTCTGAAAGTATTGCCTTTTTATTGGATTTATAATCAGGCTGTTCCTTGGCCAAAAGCTGTCTTGCAAGCATAACATTCTCAATCGCTGTATATTGCGGAAAAAGATTAAAAGACTGAAATACAAGTCCGAAATGAAGTCTGTTTTTTCTCATAGCGGAATCCTTAAGCTTTACTCCCGACTTGCTGTCAAAAATCACTTCATCGTTAACCTTAATTATTCCCGAATCAGCTCTTTCAAGGAAATTCAGGCATCTGAGCAATGTTGTCTTGCCGCTTCCGGAAGAACCGATAATCGATAATACCTGACCTTTTTCAAGTGTAAAACTGATGTCTTTAAGTACCTCTGTATTTTCAAAAGATTTTTCTATGTGTTCTACTTCTAATATGGGCATGGTATTCCTCCTATTTAAAATACTGAAGTTTCTTCTCAAGTCTGCCTAAAAGAATAGTAAGCAATCCTACAAAAACAAGATAGTAAACCGCTGTAAAGAATAATGGCCATATTGCACCGTAAATTCCCTGTGAGCCCTTCATAAATGCCTGTCCGGCCCAGATAATCTCCTGCAATGCAATGATTCTTGCGAGGGATGTATCCTTAACAAGGGTAATAATTTCATTGGACATAGGAGGCACAATTCTCTTAATCATCTGTTTAAGCTTGACTTTAAAGAAAATCTGGCTTTTTTTCATACCAAGCACAAGACCTGCTTCGTCCTGTCCCACCGGTATCGACTCAATCCCGCCCCTGTATATTTCAGAAAAATAACATGCGTAGTTAATTATAAATGCAACCGCTGCTGCCATAAACCTTCCTGATTCTCCACCTCCCCACACAGGGTTATTAAGCACAAGTCCCGGAAAATAAAAGATAATAAGCAGCTGTATCATAAGCGGAGTACCGCGGATTATCCATACAAATATTTTAGTTATATATTTTAAAGGTGGAAATTTAGAAGTTGAGCCAAATGTAATGATAAGTCCAAGGGGAATGGCTCCTATAAGTGTCACTATAAATAATTTTAATGTCTGTAAAAATCCTGTGTTAAGTGCTTTAACAACCACAGGAAACTGTTTTGCGAATAATTCCATTATTATGTTCCTCTGTTAAGAAAGAAAAAGAGTGTGGAGCTCCACACTCTTAATGTCTTTAAATTTACTGTTCAATAAGTGCAGCCTGCACGCCATATTTCTCAGCGCATGTCTTCATGCTGCCGTCATCATAGCTTGCTTTAAAAAATTTATTTAATTCTTCTGCAAGGTCAGAACCTTTTCTGAAGCCTACGCCGTATTTCTCGTCGTTCAAACCTACTGTATATGTAAGGTTCTCGTAAGAAGTTCCTTCTCCTACCATTGCTGCAGCCATAAGTGAATCAATAATTGCCGCATCCGATGTTCCGCCTGCAACTTCCATAAGTGCGTCTGACTGTGCTGTTACCTCTGTAACCTTAAGTCCGAGTTCATTTGCCACTTCATTGCCTGCACTCTTTGATTCAACAGCATAAGTCCATCCAAGGTCTTTAAGGCTGTCCTTATCTTTTATTTTATCAGCATTTTCTTTTTTTACAATAACAATCTGCTGATTATTGCAATATGGCTTCGTACATTCCATTGCTGAAACAACATCTTCTGTTAATGTCATTCCGTTCCATACACAGTCAATTGTCTTGCCTTTAAGTTCCATAAGCTTATTATCCCATGTAATCTCTACAAATTCAACCTTTACGCCAAGGCTTTCTGCAAATGCTGCAGCCATATCAGCGTCAAAGCCAATCCAGTTGCCGTTGTCATCTTTGTAATCCATTGGTGCAAAGTCTGTAATGCCGACAACAAGTGTTCCCTTGTTCTTAACATACTCAAGGTCGCTTTCGCTGCTTCCTGCCGATGTCTTATCTGACTTACCGCATGCTGCTAAAGATAAGGCAAGTACACCTGCCAAAATCATTGCTAAAAACTTCTTCATAATTGTTTCCTCCTGTAATTCATATTTACTTATGTGAAATACCTTAACATATTACCACTCTATCACGATAAAGTCAATAAAATACCCGATTGATAAATGGTTTTTACTGCCATTTCGAGATTTTCTTCATTGACAAAGGAGTAATTGATTATAAATACATGCTCTGAGTCATTAGATGTTTCCTTATAATACTGTGACAATGCGGTTACTTTTATACCATTTTGCTGCAGCTTAAGGACAACCTCACTGTCCGGAAGAGTTGTTTTTATTTTCATAAGAAAATGGAGTCCGGAGTCCTTTTCCGATATCTCCACATGCGGTGACAGTGGACTTCTTTCTATTATGTTTAAAAGTCTGTCCCTCTTATTAAGATAATACTTCTGCATCCTGTTGATATGTTTTTCAAAATAGCCTTTGTTAATAAACTCTGCCAGTGTGTACTGTTCAAAATTTGACACCGTACATGAGTAAAAAGACATTTTTTTGTAATATTTCTCCGCTAGGCTTTGGGGCAGAACCATATAACTCACCCTGATTGTGGATGAAAGTGTCTTGGTAAAAGTATTTATGTAAATAACTTTATCCTGTACATCCATGGTCTGCAGTGCCGGAATCGGATGTCTGTCAAAGCGGAATTCACTGTCATATTCATCTTCTATTATGTAGCGTTTATCAGAGGACGCAGCCCATCCTAACAATTCATATCTTCTACTGACAGGCATTATTATTCCCGTGGGGAAATGGTGTGACGGTGAAATATGTATAATATCTATATTCTTTTTTTCCAGTTCATCTATAATAATCCCGTTGGAATCCATATCCACATAGCCGCAATCAACGCTATGGCTCTTATATATCTGATATATCTTGCCGTATCCCGGATTCTCCACACCGTACTTAAGATTAAATCCAAGAAGTTCAATTAACTGTCCATACAGATACTCCGTTCCTGCACCGATTATTATCTGCTCCGGCATAACTGTCATATTTCGGAACTCCTTCAGATGGTTTGCTATTGCTTTCCTGAGTTGGATAATCCCGCCGCAGGGCGGATTCGTTAAAAGCTCTGCCTGATTGTTGGTAAGCAGCTCCCTCGTTATCTTTGCCCATATAGAAAAAGGGAAATGTTCCGCTCTGGTCTGATTACTGGTAAAATCTGCAAAATATACGCTTTCTCCCGATGTCAGCTTTACATTATCCATGGTTATATTTCCGGCTTCAACAGGGGAGGGATTGACCTCTGACACAAAAAAACCTTTTTTAGGTACGGAATAAATATATCCTTCCGCAATTAATTGTTCATAAGCATTTTCCACGGTAATAACACTTATGTTCAGATTGCGTGCAAGATTCCGCTTTGACGGAAGTTTCTCCCCCGCCTTAAGAATCCTTTGTATTATGTCATTTTTAATACATTTATATAGGTATATATACAAACAATCTGACCCTATATTGTCAAAAGAATATGTAAGCATTAGTAGTTTTCCTCCAAATCTGACCTTTTTGAATATATGTGTTTTGAATATTTTCATATATTCAGAAATCATTATAATTGCAAATAGTTAATAAAACAACAAAAATCTTGGAGGTATCAGAATGGCTGAAAACAGATACAAATTAAATAAAGAACTTGCCCAGATGTTAAAGGGTGGCGTCATCATGGACGTTACAACTCCTGAGCAGGCTAAAATCGCAGAAGCGGCAGGTGCATGTGCTGTAATGGCACTTGAGAGAATCCCTGCGGATATCCGTGCCGCCGGCGGTGTATCACGCATGAGTGACCCAAAAATGATTAAAGGAATCCAGAACGCCGTTTCTATTCCTGTTATGGCAAAGTGCCGTATCGGTCATTTTGTTGAAGCACAGCTTCTTGAAGCTATTGAAATTGATTACATCGATGAAAGCGAAGTTCTTTCTCCTGCTGATGATGTATACCATATTGATAAGACCAGATTCAAAGTTCCTTTCGTATGCGGTGCAAAGGACCTTGGCGAAGCACTCCGTCGTATCAGTGAAGGCGCATCAATGATTCGTACAAAGGGTGAACCGGGTACAGGTGATGTTGTCCAGGCAGTACGTCATATGCGTATGATGAACAGTGAAATTAACAAAATCAAAGCTATGCGCGAAGATGAACTTTTTGAGGAAGCTAAAGTATTAAGAGTTCCTTATGATTTAGTTGTATATGTACACGATAACGGAAGACTCCCTGTTGTAAACTTTGCAGCCGGCGGTGTTGCAACTCCTGCCGATGCAGCTCTTATGATGCAGCTCGGTGCCGAAGGTGTATTCGTAGGCTCAGGTATTTTCAAATCAGGCAATCCTGAAAAGAGAGCCAATGCGATTGTTAAAGCTGTAACAAACTACACGGATGCAAGCCTCATTGCTTCTCTTTCAGAGGATCTTGGCGAAGCTATGGTTGGTATTAACGAACAGGAAATTGAACTTTTAATGGCAGAAAGAGGAAAATAATATGACTATTGGTGTGCTTGCCGTTCAGGGAGCTTTTGCAGAGCATATAAAAAGACTTAAAGAACTGGGAATTGATTCTGTAGAGCTTAGGAAAAAAGATGATTTGTGCAAACCTTTTGATGGTATTATTCTTCCCGGCGGCGAAAGCACCGTTCAGGGTAAATTATTAAAAGAGCTGGATATGTTTGATGCTCTTAAAAATATGATTAAGAACGAGATTCCCGTTCTTGCCACCTGTGCAGGACTGATTCTTTTAGCCAAAAAGCTTGAAAATGACAGTCATACATATTTTGGCACATTACCCGTTACAGTTAAACGTAACGCCTACGGAAGACAGCTTGGCAGCTTCTTTACAGAGGAAGATTTCAAAGGTATCGGAAAGATTCCAATGACTTTTATCCGTGCCCCTTACATAGAAAGCAGCAGTGATGATGTTGATATTCTCGCAAAAGAAAACAACCATACCATTGCCGTCAGGTATAAAAATCAACTGGCAATGTCTTTCCACCCTGAACTTGATAATGATACAAGGATACATGAATATTTTGTTGATATGATTAAAGGATGTTAGATTATTCTACCATCCTTTATTTCAATTATGCGGTCGCAGGATTCAGCAATATCCTTGTCATGTGTAATAATGATAACCGTTGTTCCCTTTTCATTCATCTTCCTTAATAAGGCAATTATATCTGAAGATGTCTTTTCATCAAGGGCACCTGTGGGTTCGTCTGCAAGCAGAATTTTAGGTTCCATTATCATGGCTCTGGCAATTGCAACACGCTGTTTCTGCCCTCCCGAAAGCTTACTGACTTCTTTATCATAAATCATTTCCATACCAACTTCTTTGAGTAAGTCAATAGCTCTTTCTTTTTCGATTTTACGGTTTACCTTTTTCTTTGAAAAATCAAAAGGCAGTAACACATTATCAATTACCGTATATTTTTCCAGTAATGCAAAATCCTGCATTACAATACCTATATTTTTGTTCCTTATCTGTGCACGTTTTCTGTCATTATATTCCGCTACATTAACACCGTCTATAAGATATTCTCCGCTGTCATAATTATCAATACAGCCGAGTATGTGCATCAGCGTTGATTTTCCCGCACCTGATTTTCCTATAATAGCCACAAACTCTCCGTCATTTATCTTAAGGCTTACATCATCAAGGGCTTTTAATTGGTTCGGTTTTCCTTTGTTATATGTTTTTGTCAGATTTTTAATTTCTATCATATAGTGTTCTCTCCCTAATTTTTTTGTGCAACAAGTTGAAAAGATGTTTTCCTCATATTAAGCAATCTACACATCAGATATGTACATATTGCAACTAATGCGGCATATATTATTATCATATACATCAACTCATTCGTTATCAGGAAATTAATATTACCGAAAATCTTAAACTTCATCTGCAGTTTTCCTATACTATAGAACAATATCATTCCGATTATCAGGTCAAATATAACTTCAATCGTAAAAGGCATTGCTGCTTTTCTGTTATTCATTCCCAATATCTGGATTACCCCGAATGCTTTCTTATCATTACTCAATTTGATAAGTAATATCGAATCTATACAGACTGTCATCATTAACAAAATAATTATGGCTATCGGAATATTTTTTCCATTTTCCCTTGCATATATTTTGTCTGAATTTGATACAAACCCATTTTCGGTTAAATTAATGACGCCATTTACACCCGAAAACATTTCCATTCCTTCTTCAACAAGTTCACTTGCATATTCATCAAACTGCACCGGATCCATATCATCCATATTTATCAGGACATTTCTGTAAAAATAATCACCATCAGCGGTTTTTTCAATCTTTGAAAATTCGCTCTCCGGAATAATCATGAGAAGTCCGTTTTCATTATAATAATAGCTGTCATACATTTGCGTATAGTTTACCTCCGCTATTCGTTCAAATCCTCCGTATATACTCATAAGCGTCTGATTATCAGAGATAATTCCTGCTATCTTATATTTAACTGAATAAGGATGCTCCTCATTCAGGGAATATGCCGTTCTTATATCACCCTTTTTAGCTCCAAAACTGTTTTTTGAAACATATACATTAATATACTCATCATTGTTGCCATCTATTTTTCTTTTTCCCGAATCCAGCTGCAGATTTAATTCTTTTATTAATTTATCAGGATAAACAACTACCTGATATGCTTCCCTTCCATCAATTATATTTACCTGGCTTTCATCATACAATGTTGCTGATTTAAATGACATGGCTTTTCTGCCTGCTGTCAATTCATCATATCTATCCTTATAACACACGGAGATATAGACCATATTGTCTCCCGAATATCTGTTGACAATGTCATATAAGACTTTCTCTCTGTTAATCTGGCTCAAAAAAATTCCTGAACTACACATTGTCAATGCGAGAATCAAAATAAATACAATATGAAAAAAAATATTATATACATAATCTTTTCGTATAAATCTAATCATTATTTGTTCTCCTTAACAGTTCTTTAAGTTCAACACGATTACATACGAATACAACTGCCGATGTCAGCACGATTATGCAGCCATATACAACCGCTCCGGTGAGTATATATGTTCTGGCACTAAATATATTGTAGTTATTACCATATATACGATAAAATATATTTTCAAAAACCAGATGCATCAACGTCATTCCAATACATATAGTCAATGCACTTATAACCGCTATTTCTGTCATATTAATCTTAAATCTTTTAAGCTTGCTTGCCCCGACTATGCCCATAACGATTAATTCCTTACGTCTGTTTTTGATAAGATACCAATATAACATACCCGTATTGACAGCGATTGTTATTCCCACTATTACAGATATAAAAATAATTGTTTTGATTGACACCAGTGTTTCTCCGTCACGGATATTAAAGTCCGGAACATATACCCTGTCTCCCAGTTTGCTTTCAAAATTATTTTTGATTGCTTTATAATCTTTTACACTTGGCAGGTCCTCAAAATTAAATATTGTCATTAATGCACCCGCTTCATCACCGATTACATTAATTGTTGTACTGACCTTATTGTGCAGAACATCGTCACCTTCTATTCCTATGATGGTATACTCTTCGCCCAATATTTTAATCTTATCACCTAATTTGTAATCACTGCCGGCAACAACAACTTTACTGTTTTCTGTATAATCCTGCTTTTCAAAATAGCGCCCCGATATAATATTCCTGTTCTCTTCTATCGGTTCTGCATTCATAAATTCACCGTTACTATATCCTGAATAAATATTGACGGGATACTCCAGATCTGTCAGCGCCATAGTATATACATACGATAAATCTGCTTCCACTTCTGCGCATGTTGTCCTAATTAATTCCTTTATCTCACCGATTGTGACACCTTCAAAGCTTAAATCAATATATTTATTATCAATGTCAAGTTCCTGTTTTCGTCCGTTAAATTCGGCAAATACTCCATACAGAAAAATTAAGCAAACCATCCCTATTATCTGTGACAAAATCAGAACAACATATATAATTTTATGTGCTTTCATTGAATTTTTTAATAGTTTAAACAAGGAAATCTATCCTCCCCTCTTCCGTTTCTTTTGCATTAATTAAATAACTTCTGATTGTAAATTTATAATCAACTTTAAACAATCGATAAGCTTCTATAAATTTACTTTATCATACTCTTGCGTATATTTCTATATCAATGTCGCGAACGGTCATTTTTACTATAATAACCTATAATAAAACTTATACCATTCCCAATATCTACCCATACAATGTAAGTAAGAACTGTAATTAAAATAAACCCAACAAAATATCATTGAGGCTTATGAAATGCGGGTACCATCTTATATATCCATGCATCCGTCAGATTCGATAATAAATATGCAGGGAGTGTTCCTTTAGAAATAAATTCCGCAATTTTTGATAGAGATTTAGGAAGTTCTATTCTATATAACATTAGGAAAATACATACCACAATAAATATAATACATATTGAGCCAAATTCATATTTGGTTGCATTGGCAATCGTATAATCTATTGATAAAAGGGTTGCAAGTCCTGTTGTAAAAGCAATCAATGCTGTTATTAAAATTGTCCATTTTGTTTTGACAACAGGCTTTAATTTCTTTATTACCGCCCCAAGCATGTAATAACTCAGAGGATATGCTATCTTCCAGTAATCAGGAAATATACTATACTCGGTTAAGGATGAAAGTGATGTTGCTGCAATTAATAACCCTGTCATAAGGATTAGCAATTTATTGTCTTCTGTGTGTTTTACACATGTATTTAATATCGGACTTATAAGAATCAATCCAATATACATAGCTATATACCACCCATAATATGCCCCGCCAAATTCAAAAAGCAACTGTTTCCATTCATAAAAGCTTTTATTTTCATTAAGAAAGAAATGCCTTACCGGAATAGAAATTGCGGACACAATTACATATGTAACAACAGCAGTCAGAATACATTTAAAATAATGTCTGTTGATCGGTTTATCTGATTTTAAATATCCGGTCAGCATCATGAATAATCCATTACAGCTTATGAAAAGTATCCTCTGCACATTTGCAAATAACATCCATACCCCCTGTTGAGGCTGATTAGCATACTCATTATATAAATAATAATGAAATCCAAATACCATCAAAAGATCTACGCATCGGATTACATTAACTCCGTCTTCACTTTTCTCCATACATCCTCTATTAATATCCACTAAAAACATTTACCTTATTATAACATAAACCGTTTCATAAAAGCATATTTTTCTGATTTTCCCTCAATTTTTATAAACATTCATATAAACACAACAAAGCCCGGTGGGGTGTAAACACCCTCCGGGCTTATCAGTCTTATATTAAGCTTTGCTTATCACAGCAATATCTTATTCGATAACTGTTGCAACTCTTCCTGAACCTACTGTTCTACCACCTTCACGGTCTGATTTGGTCATATCCAGAAACTTATATGTTACGGTTTTTGCCGTTTTGTGACTCATTTTATGGGTATTTTACCTATTATTTTTACTTTTTCCGGAGGAAAGTATCAAAAACGTATCACGCTTTTTCGTCCACCTTAGCCATAATATAGCATGGTCGAAAAACAATGTAAATGAGCAATTTTTGCAAAATTTTGGATATGATACATATTTCGCTAACCGTGATACACGGTTTTATGTGTCACAACGCACTGTGGTTTTTGCATTCGGTGCCAGTACTGTGATACACATTCAAGTAAAAGCATACACGAAAGACAATCGTGTGTATCTTTACTCATATCATTCACACTTTTTACATGCATGAACTTGCATGTAACTTGTACGTCAGCTTACATGTGCATATACAAGTCACATGCAAGCTGTTGATATCATCTATACTTTGAATTACTTAATATCTTTAAATTTCACTATTTCTATATCTGGATACTTTTCTCTGTAATACTCCTTATGATTCTCCGTAAAATCTTTGTCATAGAAGAATTCATACTTATTCTCAGCTTCTGTATTACATGCAAAACACTTTAAATCTGCAACAAGTTTTCCATTGCTTTTATAGCTTGTAGCAGAAAAACATTCAGCAATAATCATTCCATCCACCGATTCAATATCATGTCAAGGGATATTTCCCCAGTTAATGATAAAGGCTTTGTCGGATATAGTTTGTTCAAATACTCAACAGCCATAATAGATATCAAATATGTATGAACCTAATTAATCACTTCAATAAGATTTTCCGGGTTACTCGAAAGCGGTTCTGTTGCTATCTTCTCAAACTTGAATATTTTAAATACATCTAATACATCATTATTATTCAGCACCTGCTGTAGCATATTAGCACTGTTATTCAGATTATTCAATATGGCATTTTTGTATTTATCCAATTTGTCTATATTATGTACGACTATTTGCTTTGACATAGTTCTATTCCTCTAAATCCAAAACTTTTATATCATCTCATATAAATTATCTAGAATATAATTCTGCGCTCTTTGGTTAAATAAATTCACTTCAATCTCTTGTCCTCTTTTATCTGTAATCATTCCTACTTCTATGCCTAGTAATTTTCCTTTAAGAGTTGGTCTTTTTTTATCCGTATCAATAATAGTCAAATAGCCATTCCGCATCAAATAATTTGTTATTGTTTCAGTTCGCAATTTCTGCATATCCTCTTGGCTAAACTTCGAATTTAAATCTTCGACTAATTTTGAAATCGTAACCTTTTCCATGCCAATTTTATATCTTATTAAATCCTCTTGATATACATAAAACTTTTTCTTTTTCATACTAATATTCCCATAAGATTGTATCTAATTCACATAAAATTTTCTGTCCAAGTTCCTTATCAATCATATTAACAAAATATGCTTTTCCATACATATGTTCTTTAAAGAAACTTTTATGATTTTCTGTTTTCGTAAGATGTGATGATACACCAAACTTTTTACAATAATAAATTTCTTTATTCAATTCCCTAAGATATTCTTTGGGAACGCTTACTTTTTTATTAACAATAAGTCCCGTCACTTCTTGTTTTTGAAAATAATATGAATATCTTGTCTTCTTTTCATTAACCAAAAATTCCTCTTCATGTATTATTTGAGTTATGATTGGTATCATGTTTTTAATGTTTGATGCCCCCGAAAATGTAAGATCATCTGCATATCTTGAATACGTAGCCTTATAACATTTTGCCAATTCACTCAGTCTTTTATCTAAATGTAGTGCAACAATATTTGAAATTTTAGGACTTGCAGGTGAACCTTGTGGCAACACTCCATCTTTGGTCAACAATTTAGCTAAATAATACGATACGAGCTTTGTATATCCCTTTTGGTAAAATATATTAAACACAGCCTTTTGTGTGATGGATGGAAAAAAATCTTTCAAATCCATATTTAATACACACTCTTTACCTACATGTAATAGAGCATTATCATATATTGATTTTCCTTTAGTAAAACCATAACACGATTCATGTACCTCTATGTTTTCCAATACATTATGCAAAATCCACCGTTGAATACTTTTTAATTTATCACTTGGAATTTCTATTTCACGCATTCCACCACTTTTCTTTGGTATTTGCATTTGTGTATAAAAAGAATCCTCTGGTGCAAATAAGTAGAATGCGAGTTCTGATGGTTCATATCCCAAAAGCAGTGATAAATGCTTAAAATCAAAAATAACAGGGACACTATTATTACACAATTTTTGTGCATAAGATACGCACAATTCAACGTAGTTCACATCTGCTTCCTGTTCAACCATTTTATCTTTTAGTTTCTGTACATAACTCATACAATCACCTTTCGGTGAGGCTATATTTGCTACCCAATCTAATTGAAAATTTTCATTACAACTGATTGTCAACCAATCAGTTGTAATGATAGTAACATTATGAGAGCAGCTACTCCTGCGAGCATAACGTTACTATCAGGAAAAGAGCATTATCCTTTTCCTGATAATAAACGTATGAAACATTTTCGCTTTGAAAATCAACTTGATTTTCTTTTTCTAACAAATATAGCCTCTAATTAATATACTACATTTTGAACCCAATTGGAACATAAGGTTCCTCAACATTTAATCGTTCTTTTTGGCAAACTTCTATTTCTCTTTTATTGAAGAAATTGATAAGTTTTCGTTCTTCCAACAGTTCTTCAGCAACTTTTGATAATATAAGACACGATTCAATGCATAATAGATAATTTAATTCAAGTAGATGCTCTATACAATCTCGCATCTCAACATAAGTCATTCCCATTATTTGTGCAATATCATTAAATTCATACTTTTTATAATGTGCTTTAAAGTATGCTAATATCAAAAGCTCTTGATACTTTAAATCGTTATTGACACTTTGATTCATACTGTTCTCTACTTCGTCTTTTCTTTTCTGCATTACTCAATTTCCATCCCGGCTTTTCTTCTAACTCTCTAGGGAAAATTGGCTTATTCTTTTGGGACATAAACCAAAATATTCCCAACGTATCATTAGGTGTGTTATTGTAAAACGCCATAAGTGCTTCTGCCTCTTCAAAGCCTAAAACATAATCCTTAAAAATCTCTTGTTTTTGAGACATCTTATAAAACATTTTTTTCTCTTGTTCTATCATATTTTTTAGGGCTTTTTCTTTTGTATTGTATACAACTATTTCGACGTTTAACCCTTGTTTTGCCAATTCGTTTTTTATGTACAACTTTGCATCTTCCACAGCTTCAATTACCACTAAAATAATTAGCTTATTGTCAAAGGATTTTTGCTGCCTCTTTATAAACTTCGTAAATTGTTCCCCAGTTCCACAACAATCATCAAGGTATACCACTTTATTAATATTCTTCCAATATTCTTCAGCAATATCATTTATTGAATCACAATACATTCCTTTCCCAAAACCACTTATCATACGATGTAGTAACCAATATTCATACGAACTATTAAGTTTTCCATCCGCTTTTCTAACAACGCTTATTACACTATCCGCAGATGAAATTCCATATTCTTTCATGATTTTGAGATTTAATTGTTCCATTATTGCAACGATACTACTATGTGAATAATAATCAAAATTTTGCAATAATTTTGTCAAAAGTTCTTTTTCCTCTTTACCATAATTGCTTATCCATTCATCGAAATTATCTAAAGCAAAATTAATTCGATCATCCAATTCGTCTTTTGCCCACTTATCAGCACAAGCAATAAAAGTATCATTTATATCCATTGACATCATCTCCTATGCCTTTATTTCTTTTTGTATTTTCGTCCTTTAATAGCTCCATTATCTACCAGCAATCCGTCTTCAACAAGTGCTCTAAGCAGTGCCTTAGTTCTTGTTTCTCTAACGCCTAGCACATCTACCAATTCGCTTGCCTTATACCATACATTATCTTCCATAAATGAAAGAATCATATCATAATGGGCTTTTGTTTTTTCTGTTACTTTTTTACTGTCACTTTTTTCTGTTACTTTTTTACTGTCACTTTTTTACTGTCACTTTTTTACTGTCACTTTTTTCCGACACTTTTTTCAAAAACGAAAGCGACAGTACTGTTCTATCCGGATCAAATCTCTCTTCAATCACTGGTTCTTCCCAGCCTTCATCTGCCCAAACATTAAAAATATTCTGCACACCGCTTCCGGCACGTTCACCGATATTGATGAGATTAAACATTTTCATAAGAGCCTTATTTCGCGGATCGGATTCGCCACCAAGACTCATCTGCTTTTTACCCGTTCTAACATAGCCCGGATTTGCCAAAATCAGCTTGTCCAGTTCCTTACGGATAACAACACCACGCAATCCATGATAATCTGCATTAATCAGGCAGTTTGCCAAGGCTTCACGAAGTGCCTTGTGTACCGGCGTATCATCAATGCGCTCACCACCGGACATTTTAAAAGGCACCTTAACATCTTTTATAATTTTGTTGTAAACCCTAAAATAAAAGTCACACACATTTCCGGACCATTCACCGGAACTGGACTGCAATCTGTCACTCCAGCGTGTAGTAGGGTCCAACTCTTCCCTGTAATCTAAGAAATACTCAGGGAAATGGCGCACAATATTGTACTCGTCCCCAAACATCAGCATACCTGCTGCCGTAGGATGCAACTTTCCGTCTTCCTCTGAAATAGCAGCCGCACCAATGCTTCTCAAATACTCATGATCGCTCAGACGCTCAAAGGGATGTCCCTCTTTTAAAGAACGATGGCTGTTGCGATATCCATGAAGGGTATCATAATTCAAATCTTCCATCGGAACCTTATCAAGCACTTCCATATCCATAGTACGCTCGGTCTGGTCGCGAAGCATGGTCTTTACCTGCAATCTGGTACAATGATAATCCCCCTCATAGTTTCGACGGAAAGTACCATTGAAAATATCATTGTTAATGTACACCGGTTTCTGCTCACGCTTCGCCATTGGCACATAAATAACCATGATAACATCTTTGTTGACACTGACTTCATATAGCTCTACGTCATCTTTCGACAGGAGATTGATATTCACTTTCTTAGAATTATTGATGGTATCCCAGAAGTCTTTTCGGAGCTTGGACGCATTCTGAAGACCAGTAGTTTTCCAACTGCCGTCTTTTTCTTATTTGACACCGAGAATAATGACGCCACCATAGCAGTTTGCAAAAGCAGAATACGTGTCCCACAATGAAATTGGCAAACCACCATTTGCTTTCTTTACTTCTCTTCCGCGTCATCCTTGCCTTCTCGACTCTTGAGAAATAATTCTGCTGTCATTTTACATAACTGTTTCATATTCTTCAGTACACCGACATCCATAGGCAAACTATTGGGCTGACCATATAGTATCCCTCTTTTAAGCATAATTTACATCTACTCTTACCATTATAAAATTTCTAAATCTTTGCTTACAAAAAGCCATTTATCCTGGCATAGATAAATAGCAATATGATTGTGGGGCGCAAGATACACCTATATCCTCCAAAGACAATGGTTCATCATATAAAACCACATTTTTCAGCCGATAAGCAACGGCTTTTTTCTTTCCCCTATAATACTTTCTAAAAAAGGAATATGTAATGCCAGAATGTTGTTTAGTCTGACGCCATACATTTAAAACATCATCTTCGATGATATATTCAATTTCAGCCTCTGCCACAATTTGTTTTTGTGGCGCAGTCGCATAGATAATAATTTTGTCAACATCTTCTCTACATCTGAATTTACGATATTCAAAAAGTTTTGTTCCATTCAATATACTCTCTACAAATTCAGGATTAATCGATAATAACATTTGACACATTGACGTTTCCCTCCACTAATATCTTTCTAAATTGTTTTTCAGTCAAGTGGACATCTGTTGGATATTGTCCTTCGGCCGCCCAACATCCATTGTTATCTAACCAATTCATATTTACATTATTGCCTGCACCAAAATATCCATAATATAGCATTTCAGTAATTGTTAAATTTCTAAAGGTATTATATTGCCTCAACAACTCAGTTTCATCAAATACCGATTTGTTGCCAATTCTCTGTTTTAGTTCCTCAAAAGTCATCAAGCATCGATTATTTATTTTTGCCTGTATAATATCAGTAACAAGGCAATAAGAAGTGATACACGACCTAAATCTTTTACCAGTTCCTTGCGTATATCTACGATAGATTAAAACAGGTTCTCCAACCCTATGTTTTATTTGTGCTTGTCCTACATAAATTTTACTAAGTCCATTACTTACACTACTACTGATTTTTCTTTGTAATGAAGCTGTATTAGCCAGTTCAGAATAGGCAAACATTGTGTCATGGTAATTGTCATCAACAATAACATATCCTGCATAATCAAAGTCTGATTTTATAAAAGGAAATGCCTTATATGGATCACTAAAATCAATACATGTCCGACTTTTTACAAGAACATTTTCTCCATTCGCATTTTTACCTACATTTTGGAATCCAAATCGTTCGAATTGCGAAATAAGCGTATTATGTTTATCAAATACCGTGACATAAATTTCTTCACAATTTGTTTGCTGCCATTTCCACAGAACTAATCCTATTGCCCCTTCTCCAATTCTTTGTCTTCTGAATCTTTCTGCAATTCTAAATGTACTTATTTTTATCCTGTTAATACTCGGCAAAATATCTTTCTGTAATCGAATTTCTTCACATTCGTTTTTTAATACCACAAATGCGCCGACACCTATCTCATCTTCAAATACAAGTGCGGTAGATTCCTCATTTGCTTTTTTGCTAAACCACTCTACAAATCCTGTACTGTTCTTATTGCCTGGATAATCAGATTTTAAGGGATCAAAAAAGGAATCACCTAAATCTATTTCTGAAAATTTCTTTAAATAAAATTTACCAGCCACTTTACAGCCCTCCTTGCCTTATTTTTTGTATAACATTCTCCAAGTCAGAACTACCTGTTGAAACTATTAACGGTACACCCAATTTTTTTGCTATTTCTTCCGCATAAATCTTTTCTTCTCTTTGAAAAGATTCAATATCTGCTTCTTCTACAACAACTCTGTCTCTTTGCAATCGATGTGTCGCAATAACAGATGGTTGCTCCATTAGTAAAACTATACTATCGGGTTTTAAGGATGTATATGTATTCATGGGAACCCTCGAAATACAACCATTTCCATCTAACAAACAAAAATGCCCATCTAATATAAATTCATCTTCCTTTTCACGCAATTCATCTATTGCCTTTAATAGAAACAATTGATTCTCATCAATATCTTCTACAATTTTATCAGCAGAAAAATTTCTACTTCTTTTTTCAGCAATCAGCTTACTTGCAGAATATGTAGCAATACCAAGTTGTTCTTTCAACCGATTACAAAAAAATGTTTTTCCTACACCATGGATTCCACTAACAAAAATCATAGTAAAATCACCTCCTATATTCTAATTCAAACAATCGCTCAAAATAATTATTAAAATTCCTCCTCAATCGCTACCCAATGTTCATCTGCCATACTTTCCGTAAATTCGGTATTATTAATATACAACTGTTCATCTTCATCCCTTACAAATCCCCATTTGAGGCCATACTGTTCTGCATAACGCTTAAATGCTAAGAATTTATTACCCATTTGCATATCAATATTTTTACTGTGTCCGGAAGCCTCGCCACCTTTTGTTTCAATAAGCCATGTTTCTCCATTTTCTTTTTGCACAATGTAATCTGGATAAAACAGCCACTGTTTCTGCAATGCATCTGTGTATACGATTGACAAATACTGCTGCCCGGCATCTCCGTTCTTGTAAAACCACTTCACCTCACGATTATTTTCGCAATAATGCTCAAATAATCTCTCAGGTAAAGATCGTGTTCTATCAGTACAAAATGCTGTTGTGTATTTCCAATATGCATATAAACGGAATTCTTGTTCTTTCTTAACTTCACTAAACTTATACATCTCTTGTTCCGGAATTGTGAACTTATCTGTCTTAGGTTCCCAAACAAAAGATTGCTGAACATTCATCTGACTAGTAACATGTTTAAAATCCATTTTTAACTTCTGCGCATTGTTAATAATAAATGCATAAAAAGCGTTCGTATCTAATGCAAGGAATTTATATTTATTATTTCTCCCTTTACGAAACATTCTTTCCAGAATCGCTTTCACCTTTTGTGATTGCATACCAGTTACCTTTTTTATTTCATCTATCGCATGTAGCAAATATATACCATGCGTATGAGTGCTCACCTGCGTTTTCATCACTATCTGTCGTTGTGCATCCTGCTTTGTCAATTCCTCGGTTGTACGAAAAATTCCTCGCAAAATGTGACTATCAATTTCTTCATCAAAATTGTAACCTGCTCCTGCCAAATTAACTTTGTTATTTTCTTTATTCCCGGTTAATGAATAAGTAGTTTTAAAGTATTCATGTACTTTTAGCAAGGTTTCACGTTCGCCCAATCCATCGTAATCCAAATTACGCAATTCTTTGGTAAGCGAAAATCCTTTTACTTCATCTTTTAAGAATAAGCGTCGCAACTGATATGCCTTATCCAAGGAGGATAATAACCCTTCCTTATACCTTGTATCTAACGTGTACAAATAGCAAAAGTCCAATACATTTATACCATAATGCTTTCGTTCCGGCATTCGCCTTATTCGCCCAATTGTCTGAATCTGAAATTCCTCACTCCCACCTTCTCGCAACTTAACAAGTATCTTTGCCCGAGGACAATCCCATCCGGTAGATATAGCTTGCTTCATAAGCAAAAATGCAGGTGTACCATCTAAAGCTGTTAAATCGTCTGACAGCATCTTGTCGTCACTCATCCAAATATTAACCATTCCATTGTCATATGTATACCCCATGGACTCCAGTTTTTCCTCAACAGCTTTAATTGTTTCAGGTTGTCCGGCAGGAAACTGAATCAAAACAAGCGGACGTATATTAGCTCCTACCAACTTATAATTTTCTGCAATTTCTTTACGCTTCTCATCCGCCAAATCAAGCAGATAGTCATAATCATTTACCATCTGTTTATCCTCATCTACACCTTCATTCACATAAATTGCACGTGTAATCAGTCCGGCATTTATAACCTCATCTTCCGGTATTTCATAATACTCCTGATGACTGACTTTATTTGCTGTCGCAGACACACGTATAATATTCTTTGCTGCAAAAGCATTTATAATATCATTCGCCTTGCTGGTATTATTAGTATGTTCCTCATCAATGATAACTACAAAGTTTGTTCCCTCTTTGTGGGCATCTGCAATTCTATCAAACAGATTTTGTCTCTCACCATCCTTAAGTGCATTATTTCCACGCTTAGTTACAAGTTCCCAATTGATAAAAGTGATGCTTCCCGGCGTGAAACCAGTTAGTAAGGAATACAATAAATTTCTCGTATCTCTCTGTGGTGTAATGCGTTCCATTTGTTCCTTACTTTGTTCTTCCAAGTCTCCTTTACCCGGACATAGCCAAACAAATGCTGTATTATTATCTGTATTGTTCAAATATTCATCAATATATTTAATCAGAATAATTGTCTTTCCAGCACCGGTGGGAGCCTTGACAGTAATCACTTTCTTGCTGTCTCGTTCTACCGTCTTTTGAATCAGAAAATTAACACAATCATTCTGAAATTCAAAGTCTTTTATCCCTTTTACCATAATTCCCCTGCCTCTCTTAATTCAAAGTTAAAATAATAATCAGGTATGATGTAGGTATCAACACTTCCAAATAGTGCCTCTTGCGATGCTGTCAACAACACATCCTGAGAAACATAAATTGCTTTTATATCAGTGTATTCATTCCATTTTCTCTCCAATTCGTCAGCCTCATCATCACTCATAATTATAATATAGGAATCATCATCAATTCTGACTCCACGTTCCAATTGAATCATTTCAGTTACATGATTCAGCAAGGAATCTGCTAAATATTCCTCATTTTTAGGCACAAAATCAGTATGATAATACTTTAAATTTGCCGGTATTCCTTCGGAGTATTCGCTTCCATCTTGTCTTTTCCCTGTTATAACCGTTTTAATTCTTTGATAGGTTATTTCTTCACAAATATTATTTTCATTATTAGTACAGAGAATAAACTTACGTTGTCCTCCATCTTCCTTATTCAGTTCCAAAACGGCTTGTGCTGTAGTTCCTGATCCAGCAAAGAAATCAAGAATCATGTCATTTCCTGAAAAATCAATCATTTCCATTGCTCTTTTTATCAAATATGATGGTTTTGCATATGTAAATGGCGAAACTCCAAATATATCTTTTAATTCATTTGCTGCATTTTGATAATTTACTTCTTTTTCATCCCATAATGATTTTGCCTTTGTTCTACGAATACCACCATCACTTCCCATATAATCTTTTTGATATATATCCCACACAGTTTCTTGACCGCGTTTCACTTCTTTTGCAACTAATAATTCAATTTCCTTTTCAACCTTTTCTTTACTCCATCTCCATGTTCCTTTTTCTCCAGTTGATGGTTGTATAGGGTAAATTACAGTATTATGTGATTCGTCTTCTATAAGTGATATTGATGCATTTTTTGTATCCACATAAAACGGATAGAATAAATTTGGTCTCTCGCTTGCTCTCCAAAAACCACCTCTTTGCCTTAATCCCAATAATCTATATACACCTTTATCATCTGAACATTTATATTCGGATACCATATCATCTGTTAATTTATGACCAATTATAGCTGAGTACCTAATATCTTTTGCATATACAAGAATATACTCGTTCACGCTTGCAATTTCTTTTTTTGATTGTGACCCACGTGGATTACTTTTAACAATAATGTTTGCCACATAATTTACCTCACCAAAAATCTCATCGCATAATAGCTTAAGATTTGCCATTTCATTATCATCAATTGAAATAAAAATCAATCCTTCCTCAGTCAATAAATCTTTTGCCAATTTCAAGCGTAAAGCTATAAATGACAACCATTTACTATGTCTGAATCCGTCCATACCATCAATGAGAATATCATCATAGGTAAAATCCTTATTCCCAGTATTATAAGGTGGATCTATATATATCATCTGAATCCGACCTTTATGGGTTTTCTCAAGTAAATGTAAACTATGCAAATTGTCCCCTTCTAACAGGAAATTATAGTCCTCGTCCGGTGCCATACATATTTCGCGTTCTTTTACTTCCGTAAAAACCGGAATATTATCACGCATCATTACATCAACGGCTTCCTCATGCTCTTCCCACACAAGTCCATAGCGTTTTGATACCAATTCTTTTTCAATCTGATTAATTGCAATCAAAGACTCATCATCGCTATGTTGTTCTTTTAACGTTTCCAAAAACTCTATCATTTTATCTCGACGGATTTTAGACAAATTACTCATACGTTTCTCCTGTTCTATACTTCATATTCCTGTTTTTCCTTTTTACTCAAACACAAGTAGTTCAAGTAACACTTTTGACATTTTTCCTTACTACATTTTCGTGGCAAATCATTGTTTCGGATATTTGAAGCAGCATCTCTGATATCACGACTTACATTTTCAAGCAATCCTTCAGTTACTCTCTGACGTTCACTTTCAGAATTATCCAAATTATAGATTTCCAAATAATCCGCAGTTTCCCCAGTTAGTTTTTGATAGCCCAATGCATATATTTTTAACTGTTCTGCATTTATACACTCTGTAACCTCTCGACTAGCCGTTTTAAAATCGACGATATAAGTTTTCTCTTCACCGGATATTTCTCGACGTTTTACCAAGTCAATTCGTCCATTTACCTTTATTCCATCTCCCATATCCAGTTCAATATCAGCTTCCGCCATTGTTATATTTGCAAAATCATCCTGATTTTTAGTTACATATCCGGCTATGGATTTTTTTGCACCTTCCAACATATTGTCTTGTAGCTTTGGATTTGCATAAGGTAAGTAAAAGCTGTCATTCACAATCTGTTCAATATCCTCAGATGACAGTATTTCTCCACTTAAGACTCTTCGATGTATGTTCATTACAATCTCATGCATTGCCTTACCATACCCTAATGCCGGTACAATAGGTTGTACAAATCCGTAAAACATGGACAACTTAAAACGGTATGCACAGTCAAAGTAATCCTGTAATATAGAAAAATTAAGATTGAGTGGAGCTGCATCCTCACTCATAGGCGGAATATGGTCACCTGTATATACCATTTTTTCATCAAACCCAAGCATATATGGAGATTCTTTCGCTTCTACCATAAACTCTGATACTTTCTTTTCTCTTGCATTTCCAGGAGATCTGGTTAGGAATAAAAACTTCTTTGCGCGCGTAATAGCAACATAAAACAATTTACGTTCCTCTTCTACGCCTCCTGCAAATCTATCTGCATTTGGAATCCAATCCTTTTCTATCACATGCCAAATACTCTTTCCTCCCATCTTTGCTGACGGAAAGTTATTATGATTCATCTGTGGAATAAAGACCGCAGTAAACTCCAATCCTTTGGATTGATGCACTGTCATAATATTCACCGCATCCGGTCTAATATATGTATTCGCAATATGTCCTTCTGGATAATATCCATCTGCGGTGTATTTTAAGAAATTGCAAAAGCTACTAAGCTTGTTAGCCGGTATTGTGGTATAATAAATCATTTCAAAATCATTAATTACCTGACTAAACTTTCCTAAATTATATAAAATAATCTCTGATGAATTGCTCTCATCTACAATTGATATTCTACGTAAAAAATCATGATATACCTTTTGTAATACAAACTCTCCATAGAATTTCTTGGATTTTACATCAATTACATTTAGCGTAGCAATTGCGTCTGCTATTTCCTTTTCATCTAAATCATAATCTATGTTTTTCCAAAGCTGAAATAATTCCATCATTCCGACTGTACCGGCAAGATAATCAAATATTCCCTTTGCCGCCTGACATTCGGCAGTGCTAAACAATTCATTTACTCCTTCAATAATGTATGGTATCTCATACTCGTCAAACATTTTGGCAATATCCGGTCCATGCTTACGTTTTCTAAGCAGGACAGCCATCTCAGAGTATTTAACACCCGAATCATGTAATGCCTTTACACGCTTCGCAATGAATTCATATTCTTCATCGCACTCATCAAACTCCCTATAAACCGTATCTCCTTCTTCATATTTTACAAGTTTTCCTGATTCCATTACCTTCGGTAAGCGCTTTTCATTATTTACAATAACACGCTTTCCAATATCGACAATCGCTTCTGAACTCCTATAATCTGTTCCCAAAACAATATACTTATTGATTCCATATCTTTCTCTAAAAGTGAGTATATTCTCCGGATCACTTCCTCTAAACTGATAAATCGTCTGATCATCATCACCAACTATACACAGATTACATCCACCTTGTTTGATAAAGTGAATCAATCTTTCCTGTATTGGATTTGTATCCTGATACTCATCTACTGTCAGATACTTTATCTTACTTAGGATGATATCTGCGAAATTCTTATTGTTCTCCAACTGATTAAGCATCTCCTGCATAATCAAAGAATAGTCAAAATAATTCTTTCTATAGAATATGTCTTTGTATTTATCAACTGCAGTTCTTGTTTTTTGATCCCATTTATCTCTTTCAAACCAATTTTCATTTAATGTACTCATTACGCTCAAAAATAAATTGGTCTCTGTATATATTTTCAATCCTAAATTCGGCATACCACAGAAATTATAATTTTTCTCAATAAATAGCTTCGTTTTAATTTCATCTAAAACTGTAAATTTCTGAAACTGAACAACATGTTCCTGTAACATCTTCAAGCAGAAACCATGTATTGTACCAATATACATATTGGCAAAGCCCTTCGTATTTCCCAACACTGCTTCACCGTATTTGTAAACCCTGCTCTTTAATTCTTCTGCTGCTTTCTCCGTAAATGTAAATGCGACAATATTCTCAGGCAAAATATCTGGATTTGATTTTAAAATATTAATAATTCTGCGGGTAACAACACCGGTTTTACCGGCACCTGCACACGCAATAATTTCTAAGTCCTCATCAATAGTTTTTACTGCTTCAATCTGATTATCAGACAGATTTTCAAACAAATCCATTGGTTTTCCTCCTTGCCAAGTCTAAAAATATTAAAGACTATTTATTCAATACATTATCATACAGAAAATGGTGTCCAAAAATCCGGACTCAATCCTTTACATACTCCATAATGGTTACTGTTCAGCCCCTAGCCAAAAGAACTCTTATCGGTAAAATCGACCCAAACACCGGTGAAATGATTCCTACAGACGGAAGGAATAAAGGTGCTAAGCAAAAAACTAATACTGTTTCTCCCGAACTTGACAGGGACAAACGTATTCAAGAATTAGAAGACGAAAATCGTCAGTTAAAGCTCCAGATTTCTGCTCTCAAGAAAGAAATCGAGCGTATTCAGGCTTCCAATTAGTTTCTTATTATTTACATTTCCAAGGAGGATCAGTGATGACTTTACAACAGGCTCATGAGCTACAACGACGAGAACTTATATCTCTACGCGCTAAAGTAGTTCGCCTTGAAAAGCAAACCACTGGTCTATTTCCTGTGGAAGAAAAAGAATCTTTAGAACGTCGTGTCCGTCATCTTGAACAAGTTAACAAAACAGAAAACCGTCGTCACGAGGAAGCCCGGGCTCATTGGAAACTTATGGAATCTCTCAAACGTAACCTTGAACTCGAAAATCTTGACCTCAGGGAACAGCTGGAAATGGCACTCACAGAAAACAAACTTCTAAGGCAACGTGCCGAAAAAGCCGAAGCTGAAGTTGCAATGCTTAATGGTACAAATGCCAAGCTCCAGAAGAAACTCAATACCAACTTTGAGAATTCCTCTCTTTCTTCATCTGCTCTTCCATTTCGCAAAAAGGTTTCTAACAGTCGAAAACCATCGGGCAGAAAACCTGGTGTCCAAAAGGGTCACAAGCCTCATTCTGCATCTAAGCTTCCTGCCACTAAGGAACCTGTTGTTATTCCTACTCCAGATACATTTACTACTAATCCAGATTTATATCCTACAGGAAAAAAGATTACCAAACAGCTTATTAATATCTCCATATCCGTAAATGTTACTGACTATATCACAGATGAATATCGAAATCGCAGGACTGGAGCCAGATGTCATGCTCCTTTCCCCGCCGGCATAGTTAATGATGTTAATTACGGTTTCTCTGTTAAAGCATTGGCATTTCTATTAAACAATTATTACAATGTATCCATTGCAAAAACCAAACAATGCATTTCAGATATCACAAAAGGTGTTGTAAATATTTCAACAGGAACGATTTGTAATCTATCATCTGAATTCTCTACTGCCACAGCATCCGAAAGAGCAAAGATTTTTTCTCTTCTTACTCATGCAAATGCTTTATATTCTGATGCCACTGTTAGCAACATTAATGGCAAGCGAAAAAATGTCATTGTATGCACGGATAAAGAACAGGTTTTGTATCAGCATTTAGAACACAAAGGTCACGACGGTTTATCCAAGACTCCTGTTAAAGACTTCGAAGGAACCATTATTCATGACCATGATAAATCTTATTATTCCTATGGTTCTTCTCATCAGGAATGCCTTGCTCATGTATTAAGATATCATGTTGGAGCAACAGAGTCTGAGCCTCATCTTAAATGGCATAAACAAATGCATGAGCTTTTACAAAAGATGATTCATACCGTAAAGAAAAATATATTAGATGTTCCCAAAGATAAGATTAATCTCTTAGCTGATAAATATATTTCTATCCTTGACACCGCAACTGAGGAATACGAAAAAAATCCACCTGCCAAAGATTTCATGGATGGATACAATCTGTATAAAAGATTGCGAGATTACCTGACTGGTCATTTATATTTTCTTTCACACCCTGAAATCGACTACACAAACAACATAAGTGAACGTCAGCTGCGTAAATTTAAGCGAAAACAAAAGCAGGCAGTTGTGCTTCGGGGCGATACCGGAGGACAGCATATTTGTGATGCACTGACAATTATTGAGACTGCCAAAATGCAACATCGCAATATCTATGACGCTGTCGAGGCTGCGTTTGTAAAATAGCCAAAAGGATACAGGAAAGTTTGTGAAATGTTCACAACTCAAATTCCATACCCTTTGTGTTTACTGGATTTGGCTAATCACTGAACAGTAACCCATAATATCCCCATAGTCCACATCAAGCGTCTTGCAAATTTTGCCAAGCACACCCAATGTCACCTCTTCGTCTCTCCTAAGCTTAGTCATTGTATTAGGTGCTATTGCCGCTTGCTTCCTCAAATCTGCTTTGCTCATTTTTCTATCCACTAATAACTTTCATAATCTGTTGTATGATACAGCCATAATGTGTCCTCCATCATGCATAAAAAAGTATCAAAATTCTGTTAAACATTATAACATAAGTATTTTTCATCTTCAAGAAGCTTTCGCATAGCCTTGCGATGTTTTAAAAGTTCATTCAGGCTCTTCTCACACGATATTTTCCGCTGTTTAATCTCTTACTTGTGCAAAATGAAATCCCCCCTACTCCTTATTTGTCCCATTTCTCAGTTTTTCTTCTCGCCCTTCGCCAGATATGCACTTTGTGCCCACAAGCCCCTTCGTGCATCCAGTTAAGGGGCAAAGCCACCTAAAACCCCGTTTCCATATAGGCACTCCACTTTTTGGAGCCATATCATCAAAGTAGTTCCACTTTTTGACATCATTTTTCAAAAAGTGCTCCATTTATTGGCGTCACTTTCCAAAAGGTGCTCCATTTATTGGCGTCACTTTCCAAAAGGTGCTCCAAAAAGTGGAGCACCTATGTATATACAACTCTTCCTGAACCTACTGTTCTACCACCTTCACGCTTCGTTGGAAGTGAAATCATGGTTTTTTTCTGTATATTTTCTATGGTTTTTTATTCATATTATCAAGAATTACATCTCATATTTGTGGTTTCTAAATTTTTAGAACCATATTAGAACCACGCACAAAACTTGAAATATCAATTCTTATTTTATATAACCCAACACTTCTTGAACTTTTTCTCGATATTCTTGATTATAATCAAGCCATATTTCCGTGTGTTCACTATCAGGCACCGTCCAAATCATTTTCATTTCATCATTATGTATTGAATCATATATTTCTTGCCCCATAAAGTGCGGTGTTAATGTATCTGCTTCACTGTTTATTACCAAAACCGGAATTTCAATATCTGCAATTTTGTCACATACATTTGCATCGTCATAACTAAATCCCAATTTCATTTTGTTGATAATGTTGCCGCAGAATGTCATGTAAGATATAGGCAATCCAATATCCATCTTTCTCATTTCTTCTTCTACCATCCATTTCATATCACTAACCGGACAATCCAGAATCAGAAAATCCACTTTGTTTTCAACATCCTTATCTCCCATTGCCAATCCCGCTGTTGCTCCACCAAAAGAAGTCCCCCATATTCCTATCGCTTGTTCCGGTGCATGGCTATAGACATAATCAATGTAATCTATTAAATCATATTTTTCCCAATACCCAAATGTAGTATATTGGGCAGTATTTTCGTTGCTACTTCTCTGGTCATACGTCAAAACATTATATCCTTTCTGCAAAAACATTTCTGCCAAAGGATAATTAGTATAACGATTTCCGCCTAGACCATGCACCAGAATAACCGTCAGGTTGTCTTTATTTCCTTCTTCGCCAAGTGCATATATGTAATCTGCTGGTATCATATGACCATCAAAAGTTGAAGTAATTTCAATTTTTTCTATGGTGTATGTACTGCAGAAAACATCATAATCCATATTGTATCTTTCCCAAAAACTATCTTTCACTTTTGATGTATCTTCACAGGTAACTAATTGAGTAGATCCCATAAACACTTGCGTTCCTATAAAGTATGACATTCCCAAAAACAATAATAAAACAACTATAAATATGACCAATAAAATTTTTTTACACTTCTTCATCTTTTTCTCCATATAAATCAATTTTAAGTATCAACTAGTACAATCATCCCATGTTAACATCGACTCTCGGAATCTGTCTTCTGAAATATTAAATTGTCTCAAAAAAATTTTTTGCTCATCAATTGTTCCGAACATATTTCCATCCTACTTCTCACATGTAGTTTTTTCAATAATTCCTGAATTTAGCAAATTGACATAGGACAAAAGCTGTTCAGCAATAAAATCAGCATCAATTTCAGGTCCCTTATTTGGTTGATTGTTTAGCCTTCGTCATATCTATCACCTCATATACTTTTATCGTCAAAAAAGCCCCTCAAGGAAACCCTTGAGAGGCTTGAATTTACTGTAATTCTATTAATTACTCGATAATTGTTGCAACTCTTCCTGAACCTACTGTTCTACCACCTTCACGGATAGCGAATGTAAGACCCTGTTCCATAGCGATTGGATGGATGAGTTCGATTGTCATTTCTACGTTATCACCAGGCATGCACATTTCTGTTCCAGCTGGAAGTTCGCAAACACCTGTTACGTCTGTTGTTCTGAAGTAGAACTGTGGACGATAGTTGTTGAAGAATGGAGTATGACGTCCACCTTCATCTTTTGTTAAAACGTAAACCTGAGCAGTAAATTTTCTATGACATGTAACTGTACCTGGTTTTGCAAGTACCTGTCCACGAACGATCTGATCACGGTTAACACCACGGAGAAGAGCTCCGATGTTATCACCAGCCATAGCTTCATCAAGCTGTTTTCTGAACATTTCGATACCAGTAACAACTGTCTTAAGAACATCTTCCTTAACACCAAGGATTTCAAGTTCATCATTAAGGTGAAGTGTTCCTCTTTCTACTCTACCTGTAGCAACAGTACCACGACCTGTGATTGTGAATACGTCTTCTACTGGCATAAGGAATGGCTTATCTGTATCTCTTACAGGATCTGGGATATATTCATCAACTGTGTGCATAAGTTCAAGAATCTTATCACCCCATTCACTGAAAGGATCTTCAAGTGCTTTAAGAGCTGAACCCTTAATGATTGGACAACCTTTGAATCCATATTCTTCAAGCTGTTCTGTAACTTCCATTTCAACTAATTCGATAAGTTCTTCATCATCAACCATATCGCACTTGTTAAGGAATACAACGATATATGGAACACCAACCTGACGAGCAAGAAGGATATGTTCCTTTGTCTGTGCCATAACACCATCAGTAGCAGCAACAACGAGGATAGCGCCATCCATCTGAGCAGCACCGGTGATCATGTTCTTTACATAGTCAGCATGGCCTGGGCAGTCAACGTGTGCATAATGTCTTCTCTCTGTCTCATATTCAACGTGAGCAGTAGAAATTGTGATTCCTCTTTCTCTTTCTTCTGGAGCCTTATCGATATTTTCGAATGCAACAGCTTCACCTGTACCAAGTCTTGCATTAAGAGTCTTAGTGATAGCAGCTGTTAAAGTTGTTTTACCATGGTCAACGTGTCCGATTGTACCAATGTTACAATGTGGTTTAGTTCTTTCAAATTTAGCTTTAGCCATTTTAAAAAAATCCTCCTTAAATTTTCCCTCTTCCGGGTTGTCTTTTTTTATAAGCTTTTTTAATTATATTTCATTAAAGAAATTTTTTCAATATTTATTTTGCTCTTGCAGCGATTACTTTATCCTGTACATTCTTAGGTACCTGCTCATATTTCTGGAAGAACATTGAGTAGTTACCACGACCCTGTGTAGATGAACGGAGTTCTGTTGAATATCCGAACATTTCAGCAAGTGGAACTAATGCTGTTACCATCTTACCGCCACCGATGTCATCCATGCTCTGGATCTGTCCACGCTTAGCATTTAAGCTTCCGATTACATCGCCCATATATTCTTCAGGCATTGTAACTTCAACTTTCATGATAGGCTCAAGGAGAACAGGATTAGCCTTCTGCATAGCTTCCTTGAATGCCATAGATCCGGCAATATGGAATGCCATTTCTGATGAATCGACTTCATGGTAAGAACCATCGTATACGTTAGCTGATACACCAAGTACAGGGAAACCTGCAAGGATACCTGCTTTAGTAGCTTCTTCAATACCTTCTCCAACAGATGGAATGTATTCCTTAGGAATAGCACCACCTACTACAGTAGATACGAACTTGAATGTTTCTTCACCGTTTGGATCCATAGGTTCAAATTTAACTTTACAGTGTCCGTACTGTCCACGACCACCTGACTGTTTAGCATACTTGCTATCAACATCAACAGGTTTTGTGATTGTTTCCTTATATGCTACCTGTGGGGCACCTACGTTAGCTTCAACCTTAAATTCACGAAGAAGACGGTCTACGATAACTTCAAGATGTAACTCACCCATTCCGGCAATAATTGTCTGACCTGTTTCCTGATCTGTATGAGCTTTGAATGTTGGATCTTCTTCAGCAAGTTTTGCTAAAGCTTCACCCATCTTACCCTGATCGTTCTTTGTCTTAGGCTCGATTGCGAGCTCGATAACAGGTTCTGGGAATTCCATAGATTCAAGGATTACAGGATGCTGTTCATCACAGATTGTATCACCGGTTGTTGTAAATTTGAAACCTACAGCAGCAGCGATATCTCCTGAATACACTTTATCTATTTCTGTACGCTTATTGGCATGCATCTGTACGATACGTCCAATACGTTCTTTTTTATCTTTTGATGCATTTAATACATATGAACCTGAGTTACATGTACCAGAGTATACTCTGAAGAATGCAAGCTTACCAACGAATGGGTCAGCCATAATCTTAAATGCTAAAGCAGCAAATGGAGCGTCATCTGAAGATGGTCTTGTTACTTCATTGCCTTCCATATCTGTACCTGTGATATCAGGAACGTCTGTTGGAGCTGGCATGTATTCAATAACACCGTCTAATAACTTCTGAACACCCTTGTTCTTGTATGCTGAACCACAGAATACAGGAACTGCTTCACTGGCAATTGTTCCCTTACGGAGAACTGCCTTTAACTGCTCTTTAGAAGGAGTCTCTCCCTCAAGATACATCATCATTAAATCATCATCTAATTCGCAGATTTTCTCAACGAGGTTATCTCTCCATTTATTTGCAAGGTCCTTTAAGTCATCAGGAATTGCTGTAATCTCGATGTCTTCACCCTTGTCATCTTTGTAATAATAAGCTTCCATCTCAAATAAGTCGATTAAGCCCTTAAAATCATCTTCCTGTCCAATTGGAATCTGTACAGGAATTGCATTCTTTCCAAGACGATCAATGATTGTCTGAACAGAATAGAAAAAGTCTGCACCCATTTTATCCATCTTATTGATGAATGCCATACGAGGTACATTGTAGGTATCAGCCTGTCTCCAAACGTTTTCAGACTGAGGTTCTACACCTGCCTTAGCATCGAATACACCTACTGCGCCATCAAGAACTCTGAGTGAACGTTCAACTTCAACTGTAAAGTCTACGTGGCCCGGAGTATCAATGATGTTGATACGATGTTCTAACGCACCTGGCATTGGTTTATGATGATCCTCTAAAGTCCAATGGCATGTTGTAGCAGCAGATGTGATTGTAATACCACGTTCCTGTTCCTGTTCCATCCAGTCCATTGTAGCTGTTCCTTCATGAGTATCACCAATCTTATAGTTAACACCGGTATAATATAAGATACGCTCTGTTAATGTTGTCTTACCAGCATCAATATGAGCCATAATACCGATATTTCTGGTTCTCTCTAATGGATATTCTCTTCCAGCCAAGGTATTTTCCTCCTTATTTTGGTTAGTAATTCCGCAACGGAAAGTTACGCTGCAGAATATATTTCATAAAAATTAGAATCTGTAATGTGCGAAAGCCTTGTTTGCTTCTGCCATTTTGTGCATATCTTCTTTTCTCTTTACTGATGCACCTGTATTGTTAGATGCATCCATAATTTCGCCGGCAAGTCTTTCTTCCATAGTCTTCTCGCCTCTTGCGCGTGAGAAAGTTGTCAACCAACGAAGTCCGAGAGCCTGTCTTCTCTCTGCTCTTACTTCGATAGGTACCTGGTAAGTAGCACCACCAATACGTCTTGCTTTAACTTCAAGTACTGGCATTACATTGTTCATAGCTTCTTCAAATACCTCGAGAGCTGGCTTACCTGATTTTTCTTCAACTTTATTGAATGCTCCATATACAATCTTCTGAGCTGTAGATTTCTTACCGTCTAACATAATATTGTTGATAAGTTTTGTTACAACCTTGCTGTTGTACATTGGATCTGCTAATACATCTCTATGCTGAGTATGTCCTTTACGTGGCACGGTTCTTCCCTCCTTAACATAATTTAATTAATTCATAGGTACTCACATGTGTCTATGTGTTCGCGCTCGGTATATCTTATGTCCTGCAACCTACAGGAAATATATCTATCCGGCACTTAAACCAATCTGACAATTAAGTGAATATTATTTTGCGTCTTTAGGTCTCTTAGCGCCGTATTTCGAACGCGCCTGTCTTCTCTTAGCAACACCTGCTGTATCGAGTGTTCCTCTTACGATATGATATCTTGTACCTGGTAAGTCTTTTACCCTACCACCTCTTACAAGAACAACGCTATGTTCCTGAAGGTTATGTCCTTCACCTGGAATGTAGCTTGTTACTTCAATACCGTTAGAAAGACGAACTCTGGCAATTTTTCTAAGAGCTGAGTTAGGTTTCTTAGGGGTCTTAGTCTTAACTGCTGTACAAACACCTCTCTTCTGTGGAGAAGCTGTATCGATAGCTTTCTTCTGAAGTGAGTTGTAACTCTTTAAAAGAGCTGGAGCTGTTGACTTCTTAACAGATGTCTGTCTTCCCTTTCTTACTAACTGGTTAAATGTAGGCATTCTTTTTCACCTCCTGATAAATAAATTTCCTTGGTTGCGAATCTGATTATTCAAATTCTCTCATTTGCGCACAAAAATAAGCCATGCTACATTGCACGCACGGCTTATTATAAATGTTAATTTATCTGTTGTCAACAGGTAAATTTATATGATTTAAAGTTTTATTCTTCTGTTTTAACTTCTTCTGTGGTTTCTTCTGCTGCATTATCTGTGCTTTCTGAAGTTTCTGCTGTTTCTTCAGGTGAATTGTCTGTTTTTTCAGCAATGTCTTCACCTTCAAAATCTTCCTCAAAAGAAAGTTCTTCTTCACTGCTCTCATCAGAGTCAAGTCTTACATCTCTGTATCTCTTCATACCTGTACCTGCAGGAATAAGTTTACCGATAAGAACGTTTTCCTTAAGACCGATAAGTGGGTCTACCTTGCCGTTAATTGCTGCTTCGGTAAGAACCTTTGTTGTTTCCTGGAAAGATGCAGCTGAAAGGAATGAGTTGGTAGCAAGAGCTGCCTTTGTAATACCTAACATAATCTGTGTTCCTTCTGCAGGTTCAAGCTTCTGTTCAGCAAGTTTTTCGTTCATTTCATTGAAGTCAAGTACGTCAACTGTTACTCCTGAAAGATATTCAGAATCACCAGGATTTTCGATTTTAATCTTCTTGAGCATCTGTCTTACAATTACTTCAATATGCTTATCGTTAATTTCAACACCCTGAAGTCTGTATACACGCTGTACTTCACGAAGCATATAATCCTGAACCGCTCTTACACCCTTAATCTTAAGGATATCATGTGGGTTAACACTACCTTCTGTAAGCTCATCACCGGCTTCAAGTACCTGTCCATCAACAATCTTAATTCTTGAACCATAAGGTATAAGATAATTCTTAACATTACCTGTCATTGGATCTGTGACAACAACTTCACGTTTCTTCTTAGTATCAACAATCTTGGCAACGCCACCGAATTCTGCAATAATTGCAAGTCCCTTTGGCTTTCTTGCTTCAAAAAGTTCTTCTACTCTAGGAAGACCCTGTGTGATATCATCACCGGCAACACCACCGGCATGGAATGTTCTCATGGTAAGCTGTGTACCAGGTTCACCGATTGACTGGGCAGCAATGATACCGACTGCTTCACCGACCTGTACCTGTTGTCCTGTTGCCATATTGGCACCATAACATTTAGCACAAACACCAAGGTGTGACTTACATGAAAGAACTGTTCTTATCTTAACTTCTTTAAGTCCGAGCTTTTCAATAATTTCTGCTCTCTTAGGAGTAATCATATGATTCTTCTTAATGAGGATTTCCCCGGTTTCAGGGTCTACGATATCTTCAGCAAGATATCTTCCTGTGATTCTATCCTTCAATCCTTCAATTACTTCCTGGCCTTCCATAAATGCTTTAACTACCATTCCCGGAATTTCTTTGCCTTCTGAGCAGTCAACTTCTCTGATAATAAGCTCCTGGGATACGTCAACAAGACGTCTCGTGAGGTATCCTGAATCGGCTGTTCTTAATGCGGTATCTGAAAGACCCTTTCTGGCACCATGGGCAGAAATGAAATATTCCAGAACATCAAGACCTTCACGGAAGTTTGACTTGATTGGAAGTTCGATAGTTCTACCTGATGTATCTGCCATGAGTCCACGCATACCTGCTAACTGCTTAATCTGCTGGTTAGAACCACGGGCACCTGAGTCAGCCATCATAAAGATGTTGTTATACTTGTCAAGTCCGGAAATAAGTGCATCAGTAAGTTTCGCATCGGTATCAAACCATGTTGCTACTACTTCTTTATATCTTTCTTCTTCAGTAATAAGACCTCTTCTGAAGTTCTTCATAATCTTATCAACTGTTGCCTCAGCTGCTGCAAGCATATCTTTCTTCTGTGCAGGAACTGTCATATCTGAAATTGATACTGTCATGGATGCTCTTGTAGAATACTTGTAACCTGTTGACTTAATAAGGTCAAGTACTTCAGCTGTCTTTGTGGCACCATGTGTATTAATTACTTTTTCAAGTATCTTCTTTAATTCTTTCTTTCTTACAAGGAAATCAACTTCAAGCTTACATTCATTTTCAGGAATACTTCTGTCTATAAATCCAAGATCCTGAGGAATGATTTCATTAAAGAGGAATCTTCCTAATGTAGAGTTAATAACATCACTCTTAACTGTTCCGTCTTCCAATGTCTTAGTTACTCTTACATTGATTTTTGAATGTAATGTAATAATTCCGTTCTCATAAGCAAGAATTGCTTCATTAACGCTCTTGAATGATTTGCCTTCTCCAAGCGCTCCCGGTCTTTCCTGTGTAAGGTAATAGATACCGAGAACCATATCCTGTGAAGGAACGGCTACAGGACCACCATCTGATGGTTTTAAGAGGTTATTAGGCGAGAGAAGAAGGAATCTGCACTCTGCCTGTGCTTCTACTGACAATGGAAGGTGTACCGCCATCTGGTCACCGTCGAAATCGGCGTTGAACGCTGTACATACAAGTGGATGAAGCTTAATAGCCTTACCCTCTACAAGTATTGGTTCAAATGCCTGAATACCAAGTCTATGGAGTGTAGGAGCACGGTTAAGCATAACCGGATGTTCTTTAATTACATCCTCTAATACATCCCATACTTCTGTCTCTAACTTTTCAACTTTTTTCTTAGCACCCTTTACATTTGGGCAATAACCGCTTGATACAAGTTCTTTCATAACGAATGGTTTGAAAAGTTCGATTGCCATTTCTTTTGGAAGGCCACACTGGTAAATCTTAAGTTCCGGTCCTACTACGATAACCGAACGTCCAGAGTAGTCAACACGCTTACCAAGAAGATTCTGACGGAAACGGCCCTGTTTACCTTTTAACATATCTGATAAAGACTTAAGTGCTCTGTTACCCGGTCCTGTTACGGGACGTCCTCTTCTACCATTATCAATCAATGCATCAACTGCTTCCTGAAGCATTCTTTTTTCATTACGGATAATGATTTCAGGTGCTCCAAGTTCCATAAGTCTTGCAAGACGGTTATTTCTGTTGATAATTCTTCTATATAAATCGTTTAAGTCTGATGTTGCGAATCTGCCGCCATCAAGCTGAACCATAGGTCTTAAATCCGGTGGTATTACCGGAATGACATCAAGTATCATCCATTCAGGCTTATTTCCTGATTCCCTGAATGCCTCAACAACTTCAAGTCTCTTAACGATTCTTGCTTTTTTCTGTCCTGAAGCATCTTTCAGTTCAGCTTTTAATTCAGCTGAATCTTTATCAAGGTCGATATTGTGGAGTAATTCCTTAATTGATTCCGCACCCATACCTACTCTGAATGCAGAACCCCATTTTTCGTATGCTGCCGCATATTCCTGCTCTGACAATATCTGTTTAAAAGATAAATCCGTATCACCTGCATCAAGAACTATATATGATGCAAAATATAATACTTTTTCAAGTACTCTTGGTGAAAGGTCAAGAATAAGTCCCATACGGCTTGGTATTCCTTTAAAATACCATATATGTGATACAGGAGCTGCAAGGCTTATATGTCCCATACGCTCTCTACGAACGCTTGCCTTTGTAACTTCTACGCCACAACGGTCACAGACAATTCCTTTATATCTGATTTTTTTGTACTTACCGCAGTAACATTCCCAGTCTTTACTTGGTCCAAATATCTTCTCACAGAACAGTCCGTCCCTTTCAGGTTTTAATGTTCTGTAGTTGATTGTTTCCGGCTTAATAACCTCTCCGTGAGACCACTCCAGAATTTTTTCAGGGGATGCAAGACCAATCTTAATTGAATCGAATGTTATCGGCTGATATGTTTCGTTATTAGTATTTTCTGGCATAACTAATCTCCCTTCTATTCTTCACTGTCGAATGCTGAATCATCGAAATCTGCTATATCTGATGTGTCTTCTTCAACATCAGAAAGTTCTCCGTCAACGAATTCCTGTTTCTGATATCCGAAGTCACCGAATGCTTCTTCATATCCATATGCTTTATTATCACTCATAAGGTCTTCATGTGAAGTATCAGATTCTGCGTAGCCGATATTTTCTTTAATATCAACTTCTTCGCCGTTCTCATCAAGAACCTTAACATCAAGTGCAAGTGATCTTAATTCTTCAAGAAGTACCTTGAAGGATTCAGGAATACCCGGTTCAGGAATATTATCACCTTTGATAATTGCTTCGTATGTCTTAACACGTCCTACAACGTCATCTGACTTAACTGTAAGAATTTCCTGAAGCGTATATGAAGCACCATATGCTTCAAGAGCCCAAACTTCCATTTCACCGAAACGCTGTCCACCAAATTGTGCTTTACCACCAAGCGGCTGCTGTGTAACAAGTGAGTAAGGACCGGTCGAACGTGCATGAATCTTATCATCAACAAGATGATGAAGCTTAAGGTAATGCATGTGTCCGATTGTAACAGGGCTGTCAAAATATTCTCCTGTTCTACCATCTCTCAATCGTACTTTACCATCTCTTGAAATAGGAACGCCTTTCCATTCTGCTCTATGGTCAAGGTGTTCACCAAGATATTCCATAAGTTCTTCATTTATCTTGCCGTCCCATTTTTCTTTGAATTCATCCCATTCAAGATTTACATAATCGTTGGCAAGATCAAGTGTATCCATAATATCTTTTTCGTTAGCACCGTCAAATACAGGTGTTGATATCTTAAATCCGAGTGCTCTCGCTGCAAGGCTTAAGTGAATCTCAAGAACCTGACCGATATTCATACGTGATGGTACACCGAGAGGATTAAGAACGATGTCAAGAGGTCGTCCATTTGGAAGATATGGCATATCTTCTACAGGTAAAATTCTTGAAACGACACCCTTGTTACCATGACGTCCGGCCATCTTATCACCTACAGAAATCTTTCTCTTCTGTGCGATGTAGATACGAACCGACTGATTAACGCCCGGATTGAGGTCATCCCCATTCTCTCTTGTAAATACCTTAGCATCAACTATAACACCGTACTCTCCGTGAGGAACTCTGAGTGAAGTATCTCTTACCTCTCTTGCTTTCTCACCAAAAATGGCTCTTAAAAGTCTCTCTTCGGCTGTAAGCTCTGTCTCACCCTTAGGTGTAACTTTACCTACAAGAATATCTCCGGCACGGACTTCTGCACCAATTCTTATAATACCTCTTTCATCAAGGTCTTTAAGTGCATCTTCACCAACGCCCGGAACTTCTCTTGTTATCTCTTCAGGTCCAAGCTTGGTATCTCTTGCTTCTGCTTCGTATTCTTCTATATGAACTGATGTATAGACATCATCTCTTACAAGTCTTTCACTTAATAAAACAGCATCCTCGTAGTTGTAACCTTCCCATGTCATGAATCCGATGAGAGGGTTCTTACCTAATGCGATTTCACCATTAGAAGTTGATGGACCGTCCGCAATTACATCGCCTGCTTCAACTCTGTCTCCCTTTGTAACGATTGGTTTCTGGTTATAACAGTTGCTCTGGTTACTTCTTGCGAATTTGGTAAGCTGGTATGAATGTCTGTTTCCGTCATCCTCAAGAATAACAATTTCTGTTGATGTGGCACTGTCAACAAGACCGCCTTTTTCCGCTACTACACAGGCGCCTGAGTCAACGGCTGTCTTATATTCCATACCTGTTCCTACTACTGCTGAATCAGTTGTAAGAAGAGGTACCGCCTGACGCTGCATGTTAGATCCCATAAGTGCTCGGTTAGCATCGTCGTTCTGAAGGAAAGGAATCATTGAAGTAGCAACTGAAAATACCATCTTAGGAGATACGTCCATAAGGTCTATCTTGCTCTTTTCAAATTCCGAGGTTTCCTCTCTGTAACGGCCTGATACGCTGTTCTTAACGAAATATCCGTTCTCGTCAAGTTCTGCATTAGCCTGTGCTACATAATAATTATCTTCTTCATCGGCAGTAAGGTATCTTACTTCCTCTGTTACTCTTGGGTTCTTAGGATCTGTCTTATCTACGACACGATATGGGGCTTCTACAAATCCGTACTCATTAATTCTTGCGTATGTAGCAAGTGAGTTGATAAGACCAATGTTAGGTCCTTCAGGTGTCTCAATAGGGCACATTCTGCCATAATGTGTATAATGAACATCTCGAACCTCAAATCCGGCACGATCTCTTGAAAGTCCGCCGGGTCCGAGTGCTGAAAGACGTCTCTTATGAGTAATTTCACTAAGAGGGTTATTCTGATCCATAAACTGTGACAACTGCGAACTTCCAAAAAATTCCTTAACTGCAGCTGTTACAGGCTTGATATTAATTAAAGTCTGTGGTGATGCTCCTTCAACATCCTGAGTTGTCATTCTTTCCCTAACAACTCTTTCCATTCTTGAAAGACCGATTCTGTACTGGTTCTGTAACAATTCACCTACAGCCCTGATACGTCTGTTTCCAAGATGATCGATATCATCCTTTGTTCCAACGCCATATTCAAGATGTATATTGTAATTAATAGAAGCAATAATATCATCAACGGTAATATGCTTTGGTACAAGATCACTTGCGTTCTTCTTAATAGCTTCCTTGATATCATCAAGTGATGTGTTTTCTTCAAGGATTGTCTTTAATACAGGATAGTATACTGCTTCATGGATACCAAGAGACTTAGCCTCTTCCTCTGTGATATCTACATGTTTTGTAATATCAACCATCATATTAGAAAGCACTTTTACTTTTCTGTCTTCAACAGCAAGCCATACATAAGGTACTGCCGCATTCTGGATAGCAAGGGCAGAATCCTTTGTAAGTGTATCTCCGGCTGATGCAATAATTTCTCCTGTAGTAACATCCACAACATCCTCTGCGAGCTTGTGTCCCCAGATTCTGTTTCTGAAATTAAGTTTCTTGTTAAATTTATAGCGGCCTACCTTAGCAAGGTCGTATCTTCTTGGGTCAAAGAACATTGCATTGATAAGGCTCTCTGCACTATCAACCGAAAGAGGTTCACCCGGACGGATTTTTTTATATAACTCTAAGAGACCCTCTTCATAACCGCCATTAGGGCTCTTCTCTGTTACTGAAGGATCTTTTGCTATACTTGCTTCAATTTTAGGTTCATCCCCGAAAAGTTCACGAATCTGTGCATTGGTTCCGAAACCAAGTGCTCTTATAAGAACTGTAACAGGTACCTTTCTTGTTCTATCTACACGCACGGAAAATACATCATTGGAGTCTGTTTCATACTCTAACCATGCACCTCTGTTAGGTATAACGGTACATGAATATAATGTTTTACCAATCTTATCATGACCTATTTCATAATAGATTCCCGGAGAACGGACTAACTGGCTTACAATTACTCGCTCTGCACCATTAATAACGAAGGTTCCTGTTGCTGTCATTAATGGAAGATCTCCCATGAAAATGTCATGTTCTTTAATCTCGTCTGTTTCTTTGTTATAAAGTCTTACTTTAACTTTGAGAGGAGCTGCGTATGTTGCATCTCTTTCTTTACATTCTTCAATAGAATACTTCTTATCGTCTTCACATAACATAAAGTCTACAAATTCAAGGCTAAGGTGACCACTGTAATCTGTAATAGGCGATATATCTTCAAAAACTTCTTTGAGTCCATCCTCTAAGAACCACTTATATGAATTCTTCTGAACTTCAATAAGATTAGGCATATCAAGAACTTCTTTCTGTCTTGAGTAACTCATTCTGACGTTCTTGCCAAATTTCTTAGGACGTAATCTGTTTTTTTCCATTGACGTTTACCCCTGCGCTTTCTATAATTTTCTTTTGCCTATGTGTTGAGCATAAGTCTACACAATAAAGCATTGTCCATAATAGCATATATGTAAATCCCTGTCAACAACTTTTTTAATAATATCTCCGGTCGTTGGCATTAAAAAAGAGTGCCACTTTCGTGACACTCTTTTGTCTACAAGTATAAATTACATTATTTGATTGTAGCTTTAGCGCCTGCTTCTTCAAGTTTCTTCTTGATGTCTTCAGCTTCTTCTTTGCTAACGCCTTCTTTAACAACCTTAGGAGCTGCTGTAACAAGATCCTTAGCTTCTTTAAGTCCAAGACCTGTGATTTCACGAACAACTTTGATTACTGGAACACCAGAACCTTCTGTAAGTTCAACGTCAAATTCTGTCTTTTCTTCTTCAGCTGCTGCGCCTGCGCCTGCTGCTGCAACTACAACGCCTGCTGCTGCAGATACGCCGAATTCTTCTTCACATGCTTTTACAAGATCGTTTAATTCTAATACTGTTAATCCTTTAATAACTTCAATGATTTCCTGAGTTGTCATTTTAAATATCCTCCATTAATTTGTTTTTTAATTTCTTAGTAATTATGCTTCTGCTTCGTTCTTTTCAGCAATCTGCTTAATAACACGAGCGAAGTTTGTAACTGGTGACTGAATACTTCCAAGGAATTTTGAAAGGAGTTCTTCTCTTGATGGGATAGTAGCAATTACCTGGATACCTTTCTCATCATAATATGTTCCTTCAACAACACCTGATTTAAGCTGTAATGCATCAGCAGTCTTAGCAAATCCGAAAAGGATTCTTGCAGGAGCTGTTGCATCTTCCTTAGAAATAGCGATTGCTGTAGGACCTTCAAGGTCTGGTACAAGTGCTTCAAATTCTGTACCGGCAACAGCACGCTTAATCATTGTATTCTTATAAACCTTATATATAACGCCTGCTTCTCTCATTTTCTTACGAAGAGCTGTATCCTGCTCAACTGTAAGTCCACGGTAGTCCGCAAGAACTGCTGACTTAGCACCGTTAAGGCATTCAATGATTTCATCAACTATAGGCTTCTTAATCTCAACCTTTGCCATGAGTAATTTTCCTCCTTGTAGAATTAATATAAAAAATGCCTCCCGCAGACCGGGAGACATTAAAAAGTCATGTGCTTAAAATTCTCCTCGGCAGGCGTACTGACTTATGCCTTACGGCACCTGCTGTCTACGGTAGGGACTTATACAAGTCCAACAGATGATATGTTACCATCTGAATATTATTTTGTCAAGCAAATTTATGCAAGATACTTTGTTGTATCAACCTTAACACCAGGACCCATTGTAGATGTAAGAGTAATGTTCTTAATATACTGTCCTTTTAATGCTGAAGGTTTAGCTTTAACGATTGCATCCATAATAGCCTTGAAGTTGTCTGCAAGCATCTCTTCTGTGAAAGATACTTTACCAACTGTAACATGCACGATGTTAGTCTTGTCAAGTCTGTATTCAATCTTACCGGCTTTGATATCTGCTATTGCTTTTGTTACATCCATAGTAACTGTACCGGCTTTAGGGTTTGGCATTAAGCCCTTTGGTCCGAGTACTCTACCGAGACGACCAACAACACCCATCATATCAGGTGTAGCTACAACAACGTCGAAGTCAAACCATCCTTCGTTCTGGATCTTTGGAATGAGTTCTTCGCCGCCTACGAAATCTGCTCCTGCTGCTTCTGCTTCTGTTGCCTTAGCGCCCTTAGCGAAAACAAGAACTCTTACTGTCTTACCTGTTCCGTGAGGAAGAACTACTGCACCACGAATCTGCTGCTCAGCATGACGTCCGTCACAACCTGTTCTGATATGTGCTTCTACTGTCTCATCAAATTTTGCTGTTGAAGCTTTCTTAACTAATGCTACGGCTTCTTCAGCGCTGTATGTTGCTGTGCGGTCTACTAATTTAGCCGCTTCAACGTATTTTTTGCCTCTTTTCATTTTAAAAAACCTCCTGGTGGTATTTGCGGGGTCTGCCCTCCCACAACTATTATCTGATGTCTGACATCAGACGCAGCTTAAATTATTCTTCTACTGTGATACCCATACTTCTTGCAGTACCGGCGATCATGCTCATAGCTGCTTCAACTGAAGCTGCATTTAAGTCAGGCATCTTCAATTCAGCGATCTTCTGGAGATCTGCTTTAGAAATCTTAGCAACCTTTGTCTTGTTAGGTACGCCTGAACCTGATTTAATGTTACATGCCTTCTTAAGAAGAACTGCTGCAGGTGGAGTCTTTGTAATGAAACTGAAACTTCTGTCTGCATAAACTGTAATTACAACAGGGACGACTGTATCTCCCATATCTGCTGTCTTTGCGTTGAACTGCTTTGTAAATTCAACGATGTTTACACCGTGCTGACCAAGTGCTGGACCAACTGGTGGAGCTGGTGTAGCTTTGCCGGCAGCAATCTGTAATTTGATATAACCTGTTACTTTCTTTGCCATCTTTGGCACCTCCTAAAATAATGTGGTGTTTGCGGGAATCACCCTCCCACGCAAGTCGTATAACCGACCAACTCCGGTTGCCCGGAATCTATTCGTCATAATGGTTCTGCCATTTACGAATTTTCATTAAATATGACGTATTTCTGTAAAGCCTAACTCAACAGGTGTCTCACGTCCAAACATATCTACTGTAATTGTAACAGTCTGTTTGTTGTCATTAATACTCTTGATCTCTCCGACAGTATTTTCCCATACCCCGGATATTGCCATAACCGTATCACCCAGTGAGTATTCAGCCGCAACCTTGCCAATGCTGATACCGAGGTTGTTCATCTCTTCATCTGTAAGCGGAACCGGCTTGGATCCCGGACCCACAAATCCTGTAACACCTCTTGTATTTCTTACAACATACCATGTGTCATCGTTCAGAATCATATGAATAAGCACATATCCAGGGAAGATTTTTTTCTGAACCTGTTTCTTAACACCATTCTTAATTTCTACTGCATCCTGTAAAGGAACGGAAACTTCAAGAATCTGATCTTCAAGGTGTCTGTTTTCGATTGTTTTCTCGATGTTAGCTTTAACTTTATTCTCGTAGCCTGAATATGTATGAACTACATACCAGCTAGCTCCTGATATTTCTTCTGACATCCAATCACCTTTTCCTATTTAACAAATATTTTATCGAAACCTGTTGATATAACAAAATCAAGTCCGAAAATTATAAGTCCGAGAACAACTGTGCAGACCAATACTGCAAGTGTCTGTCTTCCAAGTGACTGACGATTAGGCCAGATGATTTTCTTGAATTCTGCTTTCATTGAAGCAAAGAATCCAACCTTTTCAGACTTCTTTCTGCCTTTAGAAGTCTTCGCTGTTTTCATAGTTAATTCTTCAACAGTTACATCATCAATTGATGTGTTGTTAAGAATTTCCTTTTCAGAATCACCCATCGTAGTTACCTCTCAATACTAAAACTATTTTGTTTCCTTATGCATTGTGTGTGACTTACAGAATCTGCAATATTTCTTTGTTTCCATTCTGTCAGGATGAGTCTTCTTATCCTTTGTCATATTATAGTTACGCTGTTTGCATTCTGTACAAGCTAATGTAATTTTAACACGCATGACTTACACCTCCAAATTGTGCTGTTTATCTATTATTTTTGGGCATAAAAAAAAAGCCTTTACTTCCCATAGCTTACTCACTATATCATAGCTGTATTAACATAGTCAAGTCTTTTTTTCTAAAAAAAATATGTAAAAAATATTATAAAATAAGATGACATTTTTTGTCTTATGTTCTATAATATACATGTAAAAATGGATTTTTGCAAGAGTTATTTTATCATACAGACAAGGAGGTGACTGTTATGATTAGCAATGTATATAACTACTACCTGTCCCAGTACGGCAATCTTTCCTACGGCAGGCATAATGTTCATAAAAAAAATGAGCTTCGTAATACCTATAACAGCATTGTGAAGCTTAACAGATCCAATCCTTTTTATGACATTGATTTATCGGAAGAATCCCAGAGATATGCAATTGACATTAAAGAGAACGCAAGGGCATTGTTTGATGTTACGGAAGATTTGACGGATGCCGGCAACGGCAATATGACATTCAGAAGCATTGCGGAATCGGATATGCCGGATAATGTTGAAGTTGAATATATTGGTGAGAACGTCCATGCCGGAAGTCCTGCAAAGTTTACAATCGGCGTCAGGAAATTAGCCACACCCCAGACTAATACAGGAGCTTATCTGCGCCAGAATGCCAGAAATCTTTTTACCGGCACTTATTCTTTTGACGTTGATATATCCTCCATTACATACGAACTTCAATTTGATGTCACAGATAAAGACACCAACCGCAGTGTGCAGGATAAGCTTGCACGTCTGATTAATAAGTCCAATATAGGTCTTAATGCACAGGTTCTTGTTAATGGCAGCGGCCGTTCGGCACTGTCTGTTACTTCCAATATGACCGGTGTAGGTGACAGACCTGTTATTTTCAGGATTACGGATAACGATACCTCGGCTCTTTCAGGTGTGGTTGACGCCCTCGGGCTTGATAATACCACCCATTATCCGTCTAATGCGGTTTTTGAACTGAACGGCAATGAGAAGATTTCATCATCCAACGTTTTTACAGTGGATAAAAAATACGAGATTACCCTTAAAAAAGCCAATAACGAAGGGGAATATGCAACTATAGGACTTAAACAGAACCTTGATTCCATTATCGACAGCATCCACGAACTTGCGGACAGTTATAATCAGATATCACAACTGGCCAGAAGTGGCACAAGTTCAGGAAGCCGTCGTCTGGCAAATGATTTATCATACATTGCCACAACCCATAATGATGCTTTGAACTCCAACGGATTACATATTAATGAAAATGGATTTATAGAAATAGATGACGAATATTTACATTCCTCTTCTAATGATGAACTTTTAACGACACTTTCAAGTTTAGGCAGATTTAAATCTGACCTGCAGAAGAAAGCCAACGATATAATGATTAATCCAATGGAATATATAAGTAAATCAATTATCAGTTACAAAAACCCTGCGAGACCGACTGCAGATACATATACAACCTCAATATATTCAGGAATGATATATAATGGTTACTGTTGAATACCGCTGTTAATCACAGCGGTATTTTTATTTGCCGGTTTCTGACTTTATCTTATTTCTTGCCCGTGACAGCCTTTTTGACACGGCATTTTCTGTCGTATTCTCGTCTTTTGCTATCTGGCTGATACTTTTATTCTCTATATATCGTTTTTCTGCCGCTCTTTTCTCTGCGGGTGACAGACAGTTAAAATTACTCCTTGCCGATTCTTCCTCCATGAAAAGTATTCTGTCATTGTTATTATAGTATTTTCCATAGAGGTCTTCGTCAAACTTTATGCTGTAGCTTTGTTCCCACTCCTTTTGATACTTTGTAAATACCTTATCCTTAATTTTTCCCACATAATCTTTTTGTTTTGTACCGTCAAGCTTGAAAAACCATTCGGAATGTTCGGTGATTTTGTAGAAAATCTCACTGGATATATCCTCTGCTACAGTTTCTTTTCCAAACTTTGCTTTTGCTTCTTTTATCACATTTTCTTTGCAATAATCGTAAAGTTCGCACATGTCTGCAAAAAAATAACCATTACCCAAAAGAACACCTCCTCCTTTACTTATTAAGTAGTAAACTATGTTCCATGGTAACGGTTGTTTTATATTTCAGGGATATATTTTCTCATTTCGTCCAGTCTGTTACTGTACTGGTGAAGTTTTTTAACTTTTTCGTAACCATTCAGGGCAATGTTTTTTCTTTCGTCTTCATGGCTGAGATAATATTCTGTCTTCTTTTGCAAATCCTCATAGGAATCGAATGTAACAAGGTCTATTCCATCTTTAAAATACAGACCAAGCTCCGGCTGGTTATTGGTCATGCAGAAGCCTCCGCAGCTTAATATGTCAAACACCCTTAATGGGATACCTGTCCTGATGCTTTTTAAAGAAAGATTGAGATTAATTTTACTTCTGTTATATATAAGAGGTGCCTGGCTCCAATAGTCCACGGTTCCGTGTTTTTTTGCAAACCCAAATTCCGGTTCCATATCATCTGTAAATATATCGGTTCTGTAATTCTCCGATAATTTTGATATAATACTCTGTCGTTCAAGTCTTGCTATTTTGAATGAAAGAACCGTTGTTGAAAAAGTCAGTGCAAGCTTCTGGAAAGAATGTTCCGACTTATTAAGCACAAAATGCCTCTCTATCTCGGCAAGAATTTTACCGTCAAGAATGTCTTCTATCATATATTCGTTAATATTAACCTGCATTTTTAATGCCGCATCAAAATAACCTTTAAGGTAATCCGTCATATGGTCATATACTTCGTCGTACATATTTTTCTTATACATGCTTCCCACAAAGGATATGTCATAATCGTATCCATCAGGAACCGCACCTCCTGTTATCTTGTCATTACGCACTGTATCCGCACACAGCGGCAGGTAATATACAGGTGCTCCCATATCTTTAAATTCAAGCTGGTTCCACAAATCAAATGTAAATATTATGTTGGATTTATTAAAAACCGCATCATTATACATAGCTGAAATAGGGCTGTCGCAGCACCATGCCACATATCGTATTCTTCTTTTTTCACATTCATTGGATATAAGAGGAAAAAAATTGACAGTCATCACAAGGTCATACTCTGCACGGTCAAACTGCTCACGCAAACTAAGGGCGAAAGGCTCATCACTTTCGTAATTAGCCATCTCGCCCGTTATTTCGTCTACAATATGTCCTCTTTGTTCAAGATTTTGTATAAGATCAAACTGATTATATGCTTTCCAGCGGTAAAATAATATTCTCATTTTTTCTTATCCATAAAATATGACTGTGATGAAATATTATTCATGCTCTTGTAGTAGTTACTTGCAACTTCCCTGTTTTTCTTTGCCTGATATACGTCTTTTCTGATTGAATTAAATCTGTTCCGTACAATTACATTGTTACGCTGTTCCGCAACCTGAAGTGCAAGGCTTAAATCCGTAATAGTTTTAATTTTAACCTGCAATGCGGCAATTTCCTGTTTATATCGGTCTTTATTGCCTTCTATCTGGTTTTTGATATTGTCATACAATATCTGGAAGCCTGTATCCAGCTTTTCAAGTTCATCAATAAGGGCAGCTTTACTGTCAACATTATCATTGAATGCTTCTTCGTCAAACTCTCCCTTATCTATGATTTCTTTCTGTGCTGCCGTAAGAGCTTCCAGCTGCTTTAATATATCAATTTTTTTATCAAGGCTCTCTGATAAAACCTGCAAATAATTAACTGCTTCGCTCATATAAATTCCCTTCTATTTTAACTTGGTCTGCCTGTCTGCATTACCTCTTTCCATGTGTCTCTCATACTTCTTAAATGAGTAAGGCACTCTTCAAGAATTTCTTTATCCTTATGAACGTTAGCTTCCACAAGCCTTCTTAAAATATATTCATAAACAACGTCAAAGTCCTTTGCCACAGGGTACTTGAAATCCAGGGAATTCCTGAACTCTTCTATTATTCTTGTTGCCTTAACGATATTGTTATGTGCTTTCTCAATATTTTTCTGGTCTATACCCATAATGGCAACATTAATAAATTTAATGGCACCTTCATAAAGCATAAGGGTCAGTTCCGCCGGAGAGGCTGTCATAACTTTATTTTTCTGATACATGTCATATCCTGATGCATTTGTCATATACAATTCCTCTTTTGCCTTTAATTACTTCCAAAAAGATTTGCAAGTGAATTTTGCTGTGACTGCAGTTTTGAAAGTGCCACCTCCATTGCTGAAAACTTCTTATAATATTTTTCTTCATAATCAGCAATTTTTTCTTCCCAGGTACTTACTTTATCCTTATAGTCACTGTATTGGCTTGCCATTTCCTTATCATTATAAATTGTAAGGGCACTGCTCAGATCCGTGCTTGCCATTTTATCATTTATAGCATTGTAAAGATTCTTTGATAACTCTGTGAAAAATTTAACTACCTTATCAGGATCGGATGAAATGGCCGCCATAAGTTTATCACTGTTTGATGAGGAAACCGCATCATCCTTATTACCATCGATATGGAAATTATTCCTTGTCTCATCTTTTGCGGTAAAATAACTCTGGGTTCCGATACCGAATGATGATAAAGTATAATCAGTTCCGTCAATAGTAACCTTGGTTCCGATAAGTGCATTCTTCATTGCAGATGTAAACCCGCTCAATGTGGAATCTTTTCTGAGAAGGGCAGTCTTAATCTTGTTTTCCCATTCTTCAATCTGTTTATCCGTCATTGCTTCTTTTTCATCAGATGTAAGTGGTTCATAACCTGATGCGGAATCTGCATAATAGAGAGTATCAAGATATGTAATCATCTCATTAAATTCTGAAAACATTTTCTTAATCTTGTCATACATTCCCTGTGTATCAACTGATGTAGTAATTACAACCGGATCATCTGTCTCAACTGTATTGCCTGCTGCATCCTGTGTAACAGATGTTGTTGTCTTCGTAGCGTTAATATTTATACCGTTAATTGAAAACGAGTTGGAATTATTCGTATATGTGGCACCGTTAAGCACGATAATCGAATCCTGTGCAGTTACCCTTGCTGCATCATTTGAATTTGCAAGTGCTCCCGAATCATAAAGACCAACTATTTTCTTAGCCATTTCTATTTCGGCAGCTGCATTGTCCTGCAGTTCTTTGAGAGTCTCTCCGTTAATTCGGTCAACCTCTGCATTAAGAGCATCATCAGAATCAAGAAGTGCCTGCTTCTCGGAAATAGTCTTGTCATATTCTTCAAGCTTCTTATCCCCGTCAGCTATCTTTGTCTCAAGTTCGGTAACGGCATTTGTATAATCTGTTTCATTTTCATAATCATCTTTTGAAAGATTTTTCAGCTGCTCTTTTAATTTATTATTGGATTCTTCAAGAGTCTTTCTGTTATCTGTGGCTGTCTTTAAATCCTTTTCAACTGTTGTTCTGTAGGAATCCGCAGTAATCTTTTTGGCTTCGTATTTCTCGTTAACTTCTATAGAACTGTCATAATCAGCGGCAGATATTTTTCTGTACCGCTTCATATCTGATGTTTCGTTTCCGTTAAGATCTTTTACGGACATAAGTCCTAATTTGGCAAGTGCCTCAAGTCCTGCATCATCACCTGCAGTAACAGAGAACTCTCCGTCAAGTCCTGACTTTGTGGAGCTTAAATAAATACGTCCGGTATTATTATCGTAATTGGCATTGACACCTGCTGATTTGAACTTATCCATAAGGCTTCCGATTGTCATATCCGACGTAAACTTTACTGTGTTGCCGTTGACAACTATGGTACCATCAGATACTCCAAGGTCAGAAAGTTTGGTGCCTGTCTCAGGATTCTTTCCGTTTAACCGGAGTCTGCCGCCTGTAAGGTAGCCCGATGCTGCAAGCTGTTTTACGCTGAGAGTCTGTGAACCTACAACTGCAGAGCTTGATGCTGTTATTGCTGCCACTTCTGATCTTGATATGTATGTAGTCTTAACTCCGTATTCTCCTGATAATCTCATAGAAGATAATGTGCCTGCGTAAAATCCGTATACTTTTTTATTAACGTCACTCCATTTACTCATTATCCATTCCTGTTTCTGGAGCTGTTTATCATATTTCTGTTTCTTGATTGAATAAGCTGACACAAGTTCTTTTACCATTGAATCGGTATCAAGTCCTGATGCAATACCTGATAATCTTATTGCCATAAAACTTCCTCCTAACCTCTCTCGTCTAAAAACATTCCTGCAAGTTCCCATACCTTGGCAATCATGTCAAGTGTCTCTTCGGCAGGATATTCTTTAATAACTTTGTCCGATGTTTTATCAACTATTTTTATAGTAACTCTGTTGGTATCGTTATCATATCCGTACTCTGCAATAGTATTGGAATTGATTTTCTTGTTAATGTCCGATACCGCCTGCTTAACCGTACCTTCTGCAGGTACTCCTGATTTAACTGTTTCGGTATTGAATCCGTCAGTTTCAAAATCTGTTACTGCCTGGCTTCTGTCTGCCTGCACAGTTCTGACTGCATCTGTGGTATAATCTATACCTGTCGTCTTAGTAATTCCGTTTAATTTCATAATCACACCTCCATGTGCAAACCGTGAACGCTTCTTTTATTTATTTCGGTTATTTCTATAAATAATTTAGACTATTTCAAAAAATTTTTAAGTGCTTCCATTCCGTCAGAATTGCTTGCAGCCTTGTTGGCTTCCTGTATCTGAATATATACTTCCTTACGGTAAACAGGAACTGACTTAGGTGCGGTTATTCCTATCTTTACCTGGTCGCCCTTTATATCCAGTACAGTTATTTCCACGTCATTATTAATTACTATGGATTCTCCGCTTTTTCTGGTTAATGCTAACATGTCCCTGCCTCCTTTTATTTTTTATTAAAACAATCATATACACTGTACCGTATAGGATATTCCTCATTATTTACAATAATCTGACATCCAAGCCTTGTTGATATATTTATAACAATCGGAGCTTTGAGATTAATGGTCATTTTGGTAAGGTCTGACGGTACCGTAAGCACAGAAAGCACATACAATTCTTCATCTGATTCAAATATTCCTATCTGTGCAAGCCATTCATCCTCAACCACCGGTCTATAATCCTTTATGATGAACATTGGATCCATTACAGGAAAAGCAAGTTCCGGTTCATCCACACATTGGAGCCACATGATTCCATTTTTAGATTCTTTATCAGAATCATAAGCTATTACATATCGTGTATATTTTTCAAATCCCAGTAATCCGTTTGGTATTGTGATTATTTTATTATCGTCGATTTCAATTTTTCCAAATATTCTTGAGTTAATTTCCATAATCATTCTCCTTAAATATAATCTAACAGCGATTTCTGAACACAGGACGATGCTGCTGAAAGTGCTGCCTGATAAAGTGTCTTTGCCGACGAAAATTTGATTACAACATCTTCAAGGTCCACATCTTCATTTCTGGATTTTAAATCATCAAATGTTGTATACTGCTCTGAAAGACGGTCTTTTGTAAGTGTCAGACGGTTCTGTCTCGCTCCCAGGTCTGCAAGTTCAAGGGACACTGTCTGCTGATATTCCTTAACGTTGGTGATTTCTTTTGAAAATGTTTTTTTCATGTTATCAAGAGCATAGTCATGCTCTTTTTCTGATGCCGCTATCATAGTATCTATGTTCTTCTTTTCATCATCGCTGTATGCTCCGCTTTCCTTCATGGTTTTCAGCTTTGCAATTTTGTTTTCAATATCAAGAACGCTCTGAAGTGCATTGCACATATCATCGATATCACGTCCTATATCATAACTCAGGGCATTGCGTCCAAGTGTGTTTACCTGTAAAGACTGGCTGAAATTTACCGTATAAGATATACTTTCATCACTTTCAAAAGTATATTTCACCGGATTACCGGGATTGGTAATATCGGTACAGTTAAAATACATTTCAGGTCTTACATCACCTGCATTGAAACTGTCCTTCTGATATGTAAAAGACATTCCGTCACAGTTGGAGAACTTCGTATATAAGTCATCCGTCATAACTACTTCACCCGTATCGTATATGTAATAAAGGCTGTCTGTAGCCTTATCAAAAGTTCCGTCCGATACCATTTTTTCAAATTCACTTCTTGATACTGCATTTGGTGTATAGTCTGTGGTTCCGTTGGCATCCGTAACAGAAAATTTCAAGTCATTTCCACTGTCAAGTGCTTTTGCACAGCCCTGATAAGCAAGGCGGACACGATATACTTTTCTTGTCTCCGGATATTTTTCAGCACTAATACCTGTAACTTTGGTTGCATCCACACTGTTTTTCATGATGTTATCAGTTGTTACCGCTTCAGCCTTAAAAGTCTCTGTAATTTCGTATTTTTTATCTGATTCCGTTGATGTAAGGAATGTAAAAGATGTATCTGTCTTATAACCCGTAAAGCAATATCTTCCCGCATAATCTGCATTAGCCTCGGAATAAATTGCCTTTCTGTACTGTTTTAAAACATCTATAATGGCACTTCTGTCGTTGGTTGTAAACTGGTCCGATGAACCCTGGTTACAATACTGGAAAATATCAGATAAAATTCCGTCCATATTATTAAGTGAACTATGTGTTACATCAAGCCATGATTCCGCATCCGGAATGTTATGTTTCAGGTACTGGTTAATCTCGGAAAGGCTTGATCTTAATGATAATGCTCTTATTGCAACTATAGGGTCATCAGACGGCCTTGTAATTTTCTTTTCCGTTGCAAGTTCATTTTCTGAAGTATTCAGGTTATTTTTTGATTTTGAAACATTTCTCAATGTCTGGTTCATCATCATTGTATTGGTTATACGCATAAGGCACCTCTCTTCTATACGCCTGTCTGTTCAATCAGCTTATCATATATTTCCTGCATTACAGAAATAACCTTTGATGAAAGATTATATGCGTTTTTGAATTTCACAAGGTCAATACCTTCTTCATCTTCATCCACACCGCTGACTGACATTCTCTGGTTGTCTATTGTTTCTTTTATATTTGAATATGTTGCCTGAAATGTCTTAACTCTTCCTGCATCTATAGAACATACAGATACAATTGAATTAAGGAAGCTTTCAAAAGTTCCGTTATTTATTACTATTTTATTCTTAATTGCTAAAAGTTCTTCAACCATATCCACATTGGCTGAACCTTTGGTAGAGTCATAAGAATATGGAAGTTTACTGACATCATTAAGAATCTCCTGATTAATTGTAACATTTCCTGCGGTAATGTAAGAATCCCCGTACCTGGACACGAACAAATCTTCTACCGGTTTATCTGTTACTCTCTTATTTCCGCCCGAAATTGTCTCATTGAATACATCCGAAATCTTCTGGATGAATTTATTAATCTCTTCCTGATAATAAGGAATACCTTTATAAGAAGAATTAAATCTTGTCTCGCCGACTGTAACCATCTTCTTAGAATAGCCTGCTGCAACATAACCATTGTATTCTGCTTCTGTAATGTCCTGCACATTTATTATTTTGCCGTCCGCATCTTTTAGGTAATTGCCGTCTTTGTCTGCCATGCCAAGGACTTCGTATGCTTCATTACAGCCATCTCTTACATCTATTGCTGCTTTCAATGAGCCTGTAAGTGAACTGCTGTACATATTAAATCCAAGTCCGTTGTTCCAGGTAATATCATAAAGGCCGTCTAAGTCACTGGCATTCCTTCTTTTTCCTGTCTCTCTGGTTTCAAGCAGAAGTTTGTTGCAGTTATACATATCAACGAGTTCCTGCCCGTTGACATATACTTTAAATTCCGTTGCACCGTTTCCTATTTCTTTTTCGGATACGGTTGTATTAATATATCCTGAAAGTTCATCAACAAGCAGCGCCCTCTGGTCTCTCAGATCATTAGCATGACCGCCATTAATTTCAATAACATTAATCTGCTTATTAAGAGACACTATCTGTTCCGAAATAGTATTTATGGAATTAACTGTTGTCTTAACTTCATCATTAGCCTGTCTTTGTACAATGGAAAAATTAGTGGACAGAGTGTTAAAATAATCGCAAATACTCTGTGCATAATTCAAAAACTGGTTTCTCCCTACCGCACTTGTAGGGTCTCTCTGGAGGTCATTGATTGCCGAAAAAAGATTCTGGTATTCTTTTGTAAATCCATTGAGATTAAATTCATCAAGATAATCTTCAACAAGCGTTGTGTAATTTTGTAAAGAATTATACTGGCCGCAATTAGTATTTGCATGGCGATATTTTGTATCATAATATGAGCTTCTCAACTGGTCGATTGAGATTACGGCAGTTCCTGTTCCTACCGTTCCATAGCTCTGATACACCCTGATAGACTCCGCTGCCTGCTGGTTGGAAACCTGTTTGGTATATCCTTTGGTATTAATATTTGATATATTATGTGCAGTTGTATTGATTGCCGCATTGCTTGCAAAAAGTCCCGATGAACCTATTGTAAGTCCAAAAAAAGTATTAGCCATTTAATCACCTGACTCCTAAATTGTTAATTAAAGTTTGTATCATATCATCTATTACATTAATAAATCTTGAAGATGCATTGTATGCCTGCTGGAACTTTATCATATTTGAAAGCTCCTCATCAGATGCAACACCCATAACCTGCTGTCTCTGGTTATCTAACTGGCTTGCAAGAGTTGTTTCATTAGTACTCATGCTGTTGTAAATCTTGCCGGTGTTAGCAACGTCATTTATCATACTTTCATAAAATTCCTCAAAGGTCATTCCGTCAAAACTGTCATTGTACCGCATTATCTTCTTTGAAAAAACATCAACCAGTTCTTTCGCCGTATTATAAGCATCTCCGCCGTTTCCGCTTAACGGTATCTTTGAATAATCCTGGACTATATCCTTATTGACGGATATGTTCATAATTGTATAAGCAGAATTGTTGCCGAATGTATTGATATTATTTCTTACATAGTAATCTGTACCATTAATATTAGTCACTGTATACCGGTCACAGAAATCCCTTGTAAAAAGTTCTATTCCGTATTCACCATCCGTTGTTGTAGGTGCCTTATCTGTATCAAGAACCGTATATTCTTTTCCGCCAATGGTAATGACCTTTTCCGGGCAGAAAACATTATTAATTTCCTGTACCATTGAACTTATCAGTTTGTCAAAATTAGCAATTGTATTCACAAGTGCTGAAGTATCAACGGACTGTGTATACAAATCATATTCATTCTTACGTCTAAGATACTCAGGATTACCAGTTCCATCAGGATACTGTGCCGTAATGTAATCGTCCGGAACAGGTTCTTTCATATCTGCATGTTCATATGTAGGTGTTGATGCACCTCTTGCAATGAATAATCCTTTCAGTCCACCAATATCGGTATTTTTGGATGTCGCAATAACTTCACTATAGGAATATAAGGATTCCTCATTAAATGCCGGCCATACTATGTCCACAAGGTCTGTTCCCTGAAATGCCTTGCATTGAAGACTGTTATATGACATTTCATCTGCAAATTTATTGCCCTCTATATATACTTCAACCGAGCCATTATCACCTTCGTTATATGTTATTTTGCAGTAAGAACTTAGTTCATCAAGCAGCATATCTCTCTGGTCTCTTAAATTAGAAGCTGTCTCATAACCGCCGGTCTCAATCTTTGATATATTTCTGTTTAAAGTTACTAACTGACTGCCTATCTCATTAATTCTGCTGACTGTTGTCTTAATTTCTGCATTAAGGTTGCTCTGGTAATTTACCAGACCCTTGTAAATAGTCTGTGCACTGTCAATAAACTGTACCGCACTCTGTACAAGTGCCGATCTGGCGGTATTATCGCCCGGTGTCTTAGCTACTTCATTAATTGATTGAAGAAAATCACTTATATTCTTCTGAAATCCGATTCCCGTAATATAATCGGTCTCGCCCATCTGTGTCTCTATCTCAAGAACCGAATCGTATAATTTATCATAAAAGCCCTGTCTGCCATATTCCTTACGATATGCGGCGTCAAGAAACATATCCCTGACATGATTAATCTTGGCAATAGAAACACCAAGACCTTTCTGCCCTGTAGTTGTTGCAGCAGTAGTTCCTACGAAATTATATGATTTGTCTCCGTTTACTACCTGTTGTCTGACATATCCGCTTGTATTAACATTTGCAAGGTTGTTGGCTGTTGTATTAAGCGAGTTGCTGCTTGTCTGCAGCCCGGATAAACCAACATATAAGCCTGCCATACCCATATCATATTCCTCCGTCAACTGTTACTGTTTTGCATCAAAGGAGCCCATTGCTCCGTAATTATTGTCCGCATACTCACTGCCTGAATAATTGGCAGTTGAAGGTGCCTGTTTCATTCCTCTTAAAATGTTCATCTCGAACTCTACCATATCAAGAGATTCCTGTAACAGAACCTTATTCTGTTCATTTATCTGTACCATCTGAGACATTGTGCTCTTAAGCCTGCCGTGTACTTCTGAAAGAAGTCTTACTTCCCTCTCCTGTCCTTTAAGATATTCAATCAGTAAAGGAAGTGTAAGTCTGCGGTAGTCCTTATTAAGAACGGTTGCAATGTCCTTAGTACATTCTTCACGTTTTTTTTCAAGAACAGTTATCCGCTCAATGACTTCCTGTTCACGCTCTACAATATTATTAAGAGCATCAACATCACCTTTTACGATTATACCTGTCTTCTCCATAGATAAATCAAGAAGTGCTGCATATTCATCATTCTCTGTATTCAATGTTGTAATCAGGTTGTCAATTAAGCTTGCCACTTGTTCCTTCTCCTGTTAATTAAAATAATGTTGTTCCGTATTTTTCTGCGAGTTTTGCAGCGAAATCCTCACTGCTTACTTCATAGCTGCCACTGTCAATCTTTGCCTTTATGTCTGCCACTTTATCAGCTCTTACATCCGGTGCATCTGCTACTGCCTGCTTCGCAGTCCGGTAATCCTTTCCAAACTGTGAAATCTCTACCTTGTCGCTTCCATATACAGAATTTTTCTTTCCAACAGTACGTCTTTCTGTTGTCTGGTATATCTGACTAATCTGGTTGTAAGCGTCAATTCTCATAATCCTCTCTCCTTCCGTGAACAGATTATTAACCCTCAGATATGGGTTCTATACTATTTATCGGATATTATCGAAAAATCCTAACCCTTTTTTTAAAAAAATAGACAGATGCCCACATACGGCATCTGTCCATATATCATGCTTTATTACTTTGATAATAAAGTTTTTTAGCTTCGTACATAAGTCTATCAGCTTCATTCAGCATATCAACCACATCGTCAACCGATTTTCTCCACAAATATCCCATTGAAATGCTTACTCCTTTTTTCTGCATTTCTTCATGAAGTTTATTCACTTCACGCTCAAATACAGCTTCATTTACATCAGGCATAATGATGACAAATTCGTCACCGCCTATGCGGTAAGCATTTTCCGGAAATTTCTTAATAAAGGTCCCTGCTGCAAGACAAATATATGTATCTCCTGCCTTGTGGCCTTTCTTATCATTAATCACCTTAAGCCCATTCAGATCAAAAAAAGCCACACCCGCATCATTGATTTTTCTTTCCTTATATTCATCAAGCACATCCATATATTTGTTACGGTTATACATTCCGGTGAGTACATCCCGGTAACTCAGGTATTCAAGATTCTCCTGCTGTTTTTTCATATATACCGTTTCCGTAATAAAATACTGGATTGATGATAACAAAGTAGCATCGTCACAATGTTTTCTCGGATTATCAACCCCAAGGAATCCAATAACCACATCATCCTTGATAAGTGGCACAGCAAGAAGCCTGTCTATATCCTGTGCGTCAAGAACATCATAGGATTCTGTTCCTTTTTCCTGATTAAGACTAGAAACGTAATATGGTTTGTTCTGTTTAAAATTAACCATCCATTCCGAAATCACGCTGATTGGTATATTCTGCAGGTTGTCAATCTGGGAAGTTATTCCCTCTACAAAATATTCATCCGTATTATTAATCACATTTTTATCGTAATCAATATCAAATGTATAACTTCTGTCTCCGTTAAAATAACCATTCACAATCTCAAGCAGATTATATATGGATTCATGGATATCGCCTATTTCCACAAGTTCCGATATACACCTATTGAGAGTTGTGGATATCTCAAGCTGTTCCTCTGTCTTTATATTTTCTTCTAAAAGTCTACGCATTTTGATGTTCTGCTCTTCAATCGATGCAAACAGCATGAAGAACATAGCCGCCCCGATTGAAAAATCCACATAGTGCACTCTATGGAAAAATAACTGTACAAGTGCTGCGACAAGAGGCATCAGTATATATGAACACATGGCAAGGGACAACCTTGGCCCGATCATTTTCCTGTACTGTATGATTACGAAAAAATCAATAAGCATACCAACTGCGGGTATTAAGGTCGAAAGCCAGTACATACTGCCTCTATTATAAAAATTACGGCTGTCTACATAATAATATAAATCCGTAAACTGTGACACAATCACTAATATAAATTCCGCTATACAAAGGGCATATACAATCTTTCTGCGTATATCATAATTAACAGTTTTTCTGTCCTTCAGGTATTCAAAAAGGTACTCATGGAAGAACAGTAATACAGCAATAACACACATGTATACTATCAAATTGCTTATTTTAACAATAACATAACCGGCGGTTCCTGCCATTCCACTGCATACTAATGCAACTGAATCTGCCGCAAGAAATATAGCCGTCGATGACTGCATGCATATCATCCATTTTCTTTTGTTCTTCTCATAATTCCTGTTAAAAAACATGCAGACAGACGCCGTAGCTTCCAGCACGCTGCCCCATAAAAGTATAGCAATCTGCAAACTTCTGCTATCAATCATTATATTTCACACCTTCTGTCTGTATTTATTGGTCAAGATACCTCATTCTATTGCCATCCCTCAGGTTCTTTCTGACCGGTTCCGTTCTGTCCGTCTTATAAGCATCACTCAGAGTCTTCTGTAATTTATCCTTGCACGCCTGACAGTATCTTCCTGATTTAATCATTGCCCCACAGCCTTCACATTCGATTCCTATAGGAGAATCATCTGCAAATGTAAGTCTTTCCTCTCTAATCCATCTCTCAATCTGGTTGATTGAAACATCATTATCCTGTGAAATCTCTGTCATTGTGGCTTTAGGATTATCCTGTATATATTTCTTAACCACCTGGAATTTCTTATCCAATGCTTCCATACAGGCAGGACACAAAAAATATCCTCCTCCTATGTAATTAAATAATCTTCCACATCCTCTGCAATTCTTTACATCCATTGTAATTCCTCCAATCGTATCAAAAGCCCCTGCCGATACATGCCGTTATAAAATATACTTCCTCAGCTCCATTTCTTAGCAGGGTCCATGCACATTCATCAATTGTTGAACCTGTGGTATAGATATCATCCACAAGTATTATTCTTTTATATTTTAGTTTAATTTCATCAGTTTGAAAAGCACTTTTTAAATTTGTTATCCTTTCTTTTTCATTAAGTTCTTTTAAAGGTGCCGTATTCCTTGTACGGATAAGAATTTTGTTATCCATTGGTATCAAAAGCTGTTCACTAAGTCTTTTTGCTAAAATCTCAGCCTGATTATAGCCCCGCTTTATTAATTTACTGCGGTGCAGCGGCACAGGCACGAGTACCTCACAATTCCATGAAAAGATTACATCTTTAAATTCCTTCGCTATTACGGAGGCATAATACTTCGCATATTCCCTTCTGTTGTTGTATTTAAAAGCATACATGGACTTTTTCATTCCTTGTGAATAAGAAAAAGCCGCCACTCCTCGTTTAAAATTATGCTGTTTAACCACACAGTCATGACAATATTCCTGTTCATCATCCTCAAGCTGTTTTCCGCACCTATAGCATACCGGCTGCTTTATATATGTGATTTTGCTGCGGCACCCTGGACATATATCCGGTGTTACAATGCTATTTCCGTCAAAAAGTATATTGCCGCACACAGGGCACCTGTCCGGAAAAAGAATGCTGTTTATCTTTTTTAATATTTCTATGTGAACGCCTCCTTAATTCTTACATCCAGAGTTGTAAATCTTTTCTGTTCATTAACATTTTCAATCATATTATAAAATACATTTTCATCTCCTACAATACATATACACTTCTTGGCCCTTGTCACTGCTGTGTACAAAATATTACGGTTCATTAAAAGCCTTGGTCCGTCAAGCACCGGCATAACCACAGCGGGATATTCGCTTCCCTGTGATTTATGTACCGTTACAGCGTAGGCATGCTCTATCTCGTCCGTCTCTTTAAAGGAATACTCTACATATTTGTTATCATCAAAACGCACTGTCATCTTATTAAGGTAAAGATTAATATTATCAATGATACCCATATCCCCGTTAAAAACGCCCAGTCCCGTTTCCACAGGTATTCCGTGATATCCACGAATCTCCCAGCCTATTTTGTAGTTATTTTTTATCTGCATCACCTTATCGCCTTCACGGTAAATCACACCGGAGATTTCTTTTTCGACTTTACCGTCTGACGCAGGATTAAGGTATTGCTGCAATACCGTATTAAGATTAACAGCACCCAGCCTTCCTTTTCTTGTAGGGGTCAGGACCTGAACTTCTTCTGTTTTGCAATCCGTGTATGCAGGAAGTTTGTCTTTTACAAGGGTAATCATGGCATTGATAACAGATTGTGCATCTTTTCTTGTGATAAAAGGAAAATCTTTGCTTCTTGTGCTTACTGCCACAGGTATTCCCTGATTAATTTTATGGGCATTAATGACAATATCGCCCGCCTCTTCCTGTCTGAAAATCTTAACAAGCCTTACCACGTTAAATACATCAGCCTTAATTATATCTTTTAACACCGCTCCCGGTCCTACGGACGGAAGCTGGTCAGCATCCCCCACAAGAATAAGTCTTGTTGGTTTGACCACAGCTTTTAGAAGGCTGTTCATAAGAAAAATGTCTACCATCGACATTTCATCTATTATAACCACATCCGCTTCTAACGGATTATCTTCATTACGTTCAAAATTAACGCCTGTGCTTTCATCTGACGGCATTCCGGAAAGTTCTAACAACCTGTGAATAGTCTTTGCTTCATGTCCTGTTGCCTCCGTCATTCTCTTAGCTGCCCTGCCGGTAGGTGCTGCAAGAAGAATTTCGCTGCCTTTTTCTTCAAAATACTTGATAATGGTATTAATCGTTGTGGTCTTACCCGTTCCCGGTCCACCGGTAATAATCAATAGTCCCGATTCCGCTGCTTCTTTTACGGCTTCTCTCTGGTAATCATCAAGCTCGATTTTTTCACGGTATTCGATAGAGGACAGTATTTTTTCTATTGTCTTCTCATCAACAGGATATTTACGGTTAAGGTCCGTAAGCGCTGCTGCTACCGACACTTCCGTATTATACATTGAGGAAGGATATACAACGCTTTCATCATTTACTTTTTTAACAACTATCTTTTTGGCAATTATAAGATCCATTATGAGGTCTTCGTCCTCTTCTATCTCTGCCTGTAGGATGTTCTTTGTTCTCTCCATCAAAAGATTAAGTGGAAGATAGGCATGTCCCGCTGCTACAGCCTGTGACAGAGTATACAGGATCCCGCTTTTGATTCTGTAGGGTGAGTCAGGCTCCATTCCTAAGTCTTTAGCAATATCATCCGCTATTTTAAAGCCTACCCCATCAATATCATCCGCTATTTTATAAGGGTTTTCCTTGAGAATCTTATACATATCATTACCGTAGGTTTTGTATATTTTTACGGCGAGATTCATTCCTATGCCCACACCTGAGAGATATATCATAGCCTTACGCATATCCCTTTTCTCAACTACCTGGTCGGCAATTTCCATTGCAATTCTATCACTTATTCCCTTTACTTCTGAAAGCCTTTCCGGTTCCTCTTCCATAATCCTGAAAGTATCCATCTTGAATTTTTTAACAATCCTTGCTGCAAGTCCGGCGCCTATTCCTTTAATTGCACCGGAAGCCAGATACCTCTCTATAGACACCTCATCTTCTGCTTCCGTTTCTTCAAATGAGACCGCCTTAAACTGGACTCCGTAACTTGGATGAAGAGAAAAATCTCCCTTGAAAACTACATATGAGCCGGTGTGGACAAGATTAAGTATTCCCACACAGACCATGGAATTATATATCTCATCGGCATATTCTTCACAATTATCCTTAAGTCTTTTCACTTCATCATTGGAAAGTTCCACTTCCAGTATCGTATGACCGTTCTCCTCATTGGTATATATTATTTTTTCAACATAACCCTTAAGTTCTTCCATCTGTCTATCTTATTCCTTAGCCAAAAAGACCACAGGAAATCCTATGGTCTTTGTTATATTAATCATTATTATAATTTCTTTTCATCTGTTCGTAAAGCATCTTTGCTATTCCGATGCCATCACCGCGTTCTGTGGCAGAGTCCGCATACTCCTGATACAAAGTATCTTTAAACATCTCAACATAATCATTGGAAAGTATTGAATCTTCGGACTTTGGAATCATCTTTTCCATTCCTTTAAATGCCTGTTCTATGAAATAGCTTTCAAAAGTCTTACAAGCCTCCATCAGCTCCTCATCACTGGCATTGGAATAATCAGTATTATTAAGATTATTCTTTAGTTCTGAAATGGATTTGTTATATGTATCATAGGATGTAGCCTGTGTGTACCCTGTCAAGCCTGTAATATCACTCATATCTCATTACCTCTTAAGCTGGTTAGCCTGTCCTAACATGTCATCTGCTGCCTGTATTGCTTTTGAATTCATTTCGTAAGCCCTCTGTGCCACAATTAGATTAACCATCTCATCTGCAACCTGTACATTGGATGCCTCAAGTCTTCCCTGACATACCTTGGTTCTCTTAAGCTCTGTGTAAGTTCCTTCCTCCATTGCAATACCTGAAGCCTCGGTCTCTTTATAAAGAGAACTTCCTATGCTGTCAAGTCCTGATGGGTTGGTAAACTGGAACACACCCATTCTGGTCTCAAGGTCATCAAGACGTTCGGTCTTGTGCATATTGCCATTTTCATCAGGCTTTTCTTCAATAACCCTGTAATAAAACGAACCATCTGATGTAATAACAAGGTTGGAAACATCATATTCGCCAGAGAACTGTATCGGATTACCATCTGAATCCACAACAGGATATCCATCTGACGAACATATCATAAAACCGCCGTCATTGGTCTTTCCGACTGTAAAATCGCCGTTTCTTGTATATACTATCTCGCCATCCGGATTCATAAGTCCGAAAAGTCCGTCGCCCTCAAGTCCAAAGGCAAATGTACTTGTGGAATCAATAAGTGAACCCTGGCTGAAATGTGTTGTTATTGCTGCTGTTCTTGCTCCTGTTCCCACCTGTGCAGGAATAGGTTTATCATCACCGTTAGCGCTTGTGGAACGGCTCTGTAATGTCTGATACAATAACGATTTAAATTCTGCTGTAGATGCCTTGTATCCTGTGGAATTAACGTTAGCAAGATTATTGGAAATTACATCTACATTAGTCTGCTGTGCAATCATTCCTGATGCTGCAGTATAAAGTGCTCTCATCATAAGCTATCTTTACCTCCTTATAACTGTCCCAGATTAACAGCTCTTTCAAGGGTTGAATCGATGGACTGTATAACTTTCTGGCTGCTCTCGTAGTCCCTTGCAATGGTAATCATATTAACCATTTCGGAAACCACATTAACATTAGAGCTCTCAAGGTATCCCTGATACACTTTGCCCTGTGCAGCTTTAGTTGTTGCGCCATCGATGGCTGTATACATATTCTCGCCAAATTTTTTCAGATAATCATAGTCTTCAAAATCGGTAATCTGAAGTCTGGCCACTTCTTCACCATCTGCTTCAATTATTCCCGATTCGTTAATCGAAACTTCCGTTCCGACAGGAATTGTAATAAGACCACCATCATCCCCTAAAACGAAATCGCCATCCTTGGTCATAAGAATCCCTTCAGAGTTAACGGTAAAACTACCGTCCCTTGTATATCTTACAGATTCAGTTCCGTTCTTATCAGCGTATGAAATCGCAAAGAATCCATTCCCGCTTAATGCCAGATCGTAGGTATTGCCTGTCTCTCTTAAATTGCCTGTTGAATAGTCGGTATATGTCTCACCAATCTTTACTCCAAGGCTCATATATCCGATAGGTCTGTCAATGTAGCTTTCTGTCTCATCATTAATCTTGATAGCTAACATATCCTTAAATGCCTGCGATGTTGCGCCTTCCTTCTTATAAGCTGTTGTTGCAGAGTTAGCTAAATTATTGCTGACCACATCAAGTCTTTTCATCTCATTAACCATGCCCGTGGCACCTGTGTATAACGCTCTTACCATATTCTGCAAAACTCCTTATAATTTATTTTTATCTTTCACCGGCAAGGAATTCAATAAATTTTCCGGTACCTATAGCAACTGCGGTCATAGGATCTTCCGCTGTCATTGTATTGATACCTGTCTTCTCTTCAATGAGTTCCTCAAGTCCCTGTAAAAGGCTTCCGCCACCTGTGAGGACTATTCCTCTGTCAGCTATATCTGCTGCCAGTTCAGGCGGTGTTTTTTCAAGAACACTATGGATAGCTTCAACTATCTGTGCTGTAGCTTCCTTAAGTGCTTCTTCCGTTTCTGTAGATGTAACCGTAACTGTCTTAGGAAGACCTGTCACAAGATTACGTCCTCTGATATCCATAGACACTGCTTCAGCACTAGGATAAGCACTTCCTATCTTAATCTTAATATCCTCAGCAGTTCTTTCACCGATAAGAAGATTATGCTTCTTACGCATATATCTTATAATTGCTTCATCAAAATCATCTCCGGCGATTTTAATTGAGGTACTTACTACGGTTCCTCCAAGTGAAATAACCGCAATATCCGTTGTACCGCCGCCAATATCAACTATCATGTTACCACATGGTCTTGATATATCTATGCCTGCACCGATTGCTGCTGCTATCGGTTCTTCAATAATTGCAACCTCTCTTGCACCTGCCTGATAAGTCGCATCTTCTACTGCTTTCTTCTCAACCTCGGTAACTCCGCTGGGAACACACACACTTATACGGGGTTTTTTAAGAATTTTCTTACCGAGTGCTTTCTGTATAAAATACTTAAGCATCTTCTCTGTTACCGTATAATCCGAAATAACACCCTGTCTCAAAGGTCTTACGGCAACAATATTGCCCGGAGTTCTTCCAAGCATAAGCCTTGCTTCTTCTCCGATTGCCTTAATTTTATTCGTATCTCTATCAAAAGCAACCACTGACGGCTCCTTCAAAACAACACCTTTGCCCTTAATATAAACAAGGATGCTGGCTGTACCTAAATCGATTCCAATATCTGTACTGATCATTGTAGATCCCCTTTCGCTTTTTTCTATAGAATAGAATGTAATAAAAAACATATTCTATAGTATTATAAACAATTAATCAAAATAATAAAAGAGGATTTTTAAAATTTATTTATAATTATTTCTTATAATATATCGGCAGGTTTTTAAAAATAATTTATGCTATACCCTGCTTTTTCTTTTTCCACTGAATATTTCTCTTATGATTGCAGGATGGAATAATATCAGCAGTGGAAAAAGTTCCAGTCTTCCCGCCAGCATATCGAACATCATAACGTATTTGCTTAGTGCGGAAAAGCCTCCGAAATTGCAGATGGGTCCGACTTTTGAAAGTCCCGGTCCTACATTATTGATTGTAGCCGCAACCGCTGTAAAATTGGTTGTAAAATCCTTATTTTCCAGTGAAACAAGTAAAACTGAAACCGTAAAAATAATTATAAATGTCAGAAAATATACATTAACAGAACGCACAACCTCGTGTTCTACGGGTTTCCCATCCATTTTAATCTTCTTAATTATTTTAGGATGGATATATGAATCAGTTTCCTTTCCCAATGACTTAATAAGAATAACTAATCTTGATACTTTAATACCTCCACCCGTACTTCCCGCACAGGCACCGATAAACATTAATATGACAAGTATGGTTTTGGATGCCTCGGGCCACAGATTAAAATCAGTGGTAGAAAAACCTGTAGTTGTAATAATTGAAGCAACCTGGAATGCTGAATCCGTAATGGCATTTACGGCACTTGTTGACATCTTAAGTATGTTAAAAAAGATACATACAACGGAAACAATAATTATTATAAGATAGGCCTTTACCTCCTCCATAGCAAATGCACTTTTGAATTTCTTATAAAGTATAAGATAATATGCGTTAAAATTAACCCCGAAGAGTATCATAAAGATTGTAACAACCCATTTTATATAAAGTGAATATCCCGCTATACTGTCATTTTTGATACCGAATCCACCGGTACCTGCAGTACCGAAACTCGTAGTTATGGCATCAAATACAGGCATTCTTCCGCAGATAAGCAATATAATCTGTATAATAGTAAGTCCGAAATATATAAGGTATAAAAGTCTGGCTGTTGTTTTCAGCTTAGGAACAAGCTTTCCAAAACTCGGTCCCGGGCTTTCTGCCCTCATCAGATTTACATTAGAGCCGCCGCTAAGCGGTACAACTGCCAGCAGGAATACAAGAACACCCATACCACCTATCCAGTGGGTAAAGCTTCGCCAGAACATCGACGTATGGGATAACGATTCCACATCGTCAAGTATGGTTGCTCCGGTTGTGGTGAATCCGGATATTGTCTCAAAAAGAGCATTGGTAAATGACGGTATTTCCTTCGTAAGCACAAATGGTATACATCCGAAAATACTGAGCATAATCCAGCTAAGTGCTGTGGAAACGCATCCTTCTTTTAAATAAAACACCGTATCCTTCGGTTTTTTGAATGTAAGCAAAAAACCAAATGCAAGGCATCCCAGTGCCACTGCCAGATAAGAAAGGCCTTCTTCCTCTTTGTAAATAACGGAAACAAGGCATGGCAGAGCCATAAGTGCCCCTTCTAATTTTAAAACGGATCCTAAAATATATCGTATTATCGAACTATTCATTTCATTACTTCCTCAATATATCCTGAATATCATTAAATCCCGAATGTGTGGTCATTACCATTACGGTATCACCGACTTCAATTGTGTCATTACCTGTAGGAATAATTATCCTGCCGTTTCTGTTAATGAAACATAACAAAAGATTCTTATGCAGGCATAAATCCTTAATCGGAATGCCCGTAACTTCAGATGATTCCTTAATGCTAAATTCTATTGCCTCTGCCCTTGAACCAAACAAATGATATAAAGTCTCGATGTTGCTTCCCACCGAATCCTTTTTTGCTCTTGCATAAGCAATAATAGCTTCAGAGGTAATATATCTTGGATATACCACACTTCCCAGATCAAGGGAATTAATTACATCCTTAAAAGAAGAACGGTTGATTTCCGTTACAACCTTGGCATTACTGTGCTTTCTTGCATGAAGCGTAAGGAGGATATTTTCTTCATCTATTCCCGTAAGAGGTACAAAAGAAGCTGCCATACCAAGTCCCTCTTCATTAAGGGTGTCCTCGTCCGTTCCGTCCCCGTTAATTATAACGGCCTTAGGAAGAAGTACACTAAGCTGTTCACATCTGGCTTTGTTCTTCTCAATTATCTTAACTGAGATTCCTCTCTTTATAAGCTGGTCGGCAAGATAATAACTTACTTTACCACCACCGACTATCATTGTATTCTTAACCTTTCCTGTAAGTATTCCTATGTTCTTAAGAAATGGTACTGCCCTTGAACGTTGTGCCACAAAAGAAATCTTATCTCCCGCCTTTAAAACGAAATTACCTGATGGGATAATTATCTCTCCATCTCTTTCAACTGCACATATAAGCACTTCCTTGGCGAGTGTGTTAATATTCATGATTGCCATTCCGTCAAGAGGATTGCCGGATTCAATTTTGAGCTTTATCATCTCTGCCTGTCCGTGTGCAAAAGAGTTAATTTCAAGTGCGGATGGCAGAAAAAGTATTCTTGATATTTCCTTGGCTGCTTCATATTCGGGATTAATAATAAGGGTAAGTCCAAGCTTATCCCTGAGATATGCGGTGTCCTTGCTGTAATCAGGGTCATGTACCCTTGCTATCGCAGCAGGATTGCCTACTCTCTTAGCTACCGTGCAACATAAAAGATTAAGTTCATCCGAATCGGTAACCGCAATAAAAAGATCGGCCTTATTGATTCCGGCTTCAAGCTGTGTGCTGAAGCTGGCTCCGTTTCCGATAACGCCCATCACATCATATGTATTAGCAAGTGTCTGTACTTTTTCACTGTTTTTATCAATTATCGTAACATCATTGCCCTCGTGACGTAACTGTTCAACAAGTGTGGAACCTACTTTACCGCACCCGACAATAATAACATTTAGGGATTTTTTGGTTGAATTGCCTGTACCAGCCATATATAACACCTCAAAAATAAATATATTAGTCTATTGTATTTCTTATCCATAATTTTAATGACTCAATAGCAAGCGCCATATCGTCGAGATTATTCCGTATATTCAAAAAATCAGTCTTTTCATTTTCAGATATATGTCCGTCCACAGTTATCTCAATGAGCCTGTCTTTCTGCTTCGTAAGAATATTAAGTGTTGCAAGCATCTCAAGAGTAATCTGTGAAAGTTCCTTTGTCTTAATTTCAGGCATATATTTCTGTCCGATATCGCAGCAATGGGTACAATAATAATTGCAAAGCGTTATATCATTATAACTCTCTGACATTGCAATAACTTCCTCAGGGCGTGGAAAAGTCTTTTCATTTTCTATTTTCTCAATTCTGTCTGCTGATATAAATTCCAATGTTGCAGCAGCTCCCTCCCTCGTAAATCCGGCATTTTCCCTGCTTAATTGAAACCTTGTCTTATTCTCTTTTATTGATTTTCTTCCCATTTCATTCCCTCTGGCGTGATAATATTTTTCATTATAACTCATATTTATTTTTATGAAAAGTACAAACAATGGTTCTTTTTTATAATAATATCAAATAGAATGTACAAAATAAAATAACGGAGAATTGATGAAAGGATATATTGAAGAAAGAGCTGTTAAAGTAGCCCAGTATATTGTTGACAACAACGCAACCGTAAGGCAGACTGCTAAAATGTTTGGTATCAGCAAAAGTACAATACATAAGGATGTTTCATGCCGCATAAATTATATCAATCCCTCCCTTGCCTCTGAAGCCAGAAAGGTACTGGATATTAATAAATCCGAACGTCATATCAGGGGCGGCATGGCCACTAAGGAAAAATATCTTTGTAAAAACAAATCATAAATAATAAGGGCTGTCTTGAATCAACATGAAAGACAGCCCGTTAAATTATAATTCAATTCCGTTTTTCTTAAGAAGTTCTCTTGCACTTTCAACCGAATCCACTCCGGTTTTATTCTTAATAGGTGCAAATTCTTTTTCCCTCACTACTTCATACGCCAGACACGAATCAAGCAGCTTAATCATATCGAGAATAAGTGTTTCATACTTGTAACCGTTTGGTTCTTCGGGATTAACCTCGTTACCGTCCGCATCTATACACGCAATCTTCTTTTCAACCACATGTGGCGGAAGCTTCATGGCTGCAATTCTGTCAAGTTCCTCCGTCTTAAAAAGGTAATTAAGAATCACTCCGAAATTATATGCCGGCTCGCCCTTTTCGTTTACCGCATTTTTCATTTCGTCTGTTAACTCATAATATTCAACTATTGACGGATGATTATCCTCAAGACAGAGCACACCTACTTTTTCGTCTTTATTGACTTTTCTTATTACTTTTGAACCACATACACAATTATTGGATATTGTTGCACCCACAAAACATGGGTCTGCAATACGTTGTAAAACATTATCCACCGCAAAAACATTAAGCCATTCTATTCCGGCTCCGGCAATAATTTTATCATATCCTGCTTTCTTAAGGGACAAATACCAGCCGCCGTTTCCATTAGGAGATGTTGCTATTCTCGACTTTGATTCCATAAGGAATCTGCCCTCGTAATCGCTGGCAGGTGCCATGTCCTGTACAAAGAAATGAATATAATCGCAAGGATATCCAAAGTAATTTTTTTCTTTAAAAAATTCAATTGTATCTGTGTTGTTTTTTTCACTTGTCATCACAAACAGATGTATATACGAACCTGTTTCATTAACCACATCCATGAGATTCTCTATCAGTCGTTCAAAAATATATACGTGTCTGGTAATTCCTATGTCAAAAACACCTTTTGGCTTATCGGAACCGAGTCGTGTACCCATTCCTCCCGCTAAAAGGACAGCACCCACTTTTCCTTTTGCAATAGCGTCCTTACCTACAGCCATATAATGGTCTTTTGAGGAATTTATCTCATCCACGGTTGTAACACTTATTGGTGTAATAATGCCCCTTTTTTCGGCTTTTCTATTATCGTGTCCGGCTTTTGCAAATTCAAAATCCGTCATGCTTATCTGCCTTAACAGTTCCTTCCTGTCGCTGTCATCAAGTTCATCATAATAATCAAGTACATGTTCCTGACCGTATTTTTTTAAAGTATCAAATGCTTCATTATAATTCATAAAGACCTCACAATAATTTTATTTTGCTCCTCCATGGTGAAATACCACAGCGATTGTCTTAAACAGGATTTTAAAATCCAGTCCTATGCTCCAGTTATCTATGTACTCAAGATCCAGCTTAACTACTTCTTCAAAATCTTCTATGTCGCTTCTTCCACTGACCTGCCACATTCCGGTCATTCCCGGTTTCATACTGAGTCTCCTTTTATGATAACCCTCGTACTGCCTGAATTCATCCACGGTTGGAGGCCTTGTTCCCACAAGGCTCATATCGCCTTTTAATACGTTAAAAAACTGGGGAAGCTCATCTATGCTTGTCTTACGGATAAATTTACCTACTTTGGTAATTCTTGGGTCGTCAGTCATCTTAAACATAAGACCCTTCATCTCATTCTGCTCCATAAGTGCTTTTTTCCGTTCTTCTGCATCCTTATACATTGAACGGAATTTATATACATAGAAAAAACGTCCGTTTTTTCCTACTCTTCTCTGTTTGAAAATAAGTGGTCCTCTTGACTCGATTAAGATGGCAGGTGCCACAAAAATACTTACAATCAGTGTTATTGCTATACCCACAAGAGAACCTATAATGTCTATCAGTCTTTTGACCGCCAGACTCCAGGGATTATAAAAATTATTGGCGAATGTAAGAACCGGAATATCTCCCAGCATTGAAAGACTCTTATTAAAGTCATTGAAGCTGTCCAAGGCATGGAAACTTAAATGCACCGTTGTTCCCATATTTTCAAGTTCCATAACAAGTTTACTTAATTCTTTATTAGATATCTCATCTGTCTCTATAAAAACTTCATCTATAATCTGCCCTTTTATATATGTCAGAACATCATCACGCCCTGCAACTACAGGAATATTATGATACACCCTGCCGGTAAAATTCTTATCCATCACGGCCATACCGCTTATCCTGTTTGTCCACTCAACATTCCTTTTCATATTATCAATCACATTCTCTATATTGCCCGAGGTTGTAATGATAAAAAGCTGGCTTGTTTTCTTGTGGTTCTTATATATTTTTACAAGGTATATTCTTACAAGTATTCTGAAAAAAAACATCAGAAATATGTTAAATACAACTGTACAGATGTAAACACCTCTTGAGGCGGTATCAAAACTGTCACCGACAAACAGCATTATTGCGTATGCCGCAGCAAATAATATATTAAGCTTAATACACTGTACAAATTCCTCGAATATCTTTCTTTCGATGAATTTTCTGTTGGTATTAAAAACCATATAAACTACTGCGAAAGCAATAAGAACCATGCCGAAACGTTCCTTTGTCTCGGCAAATTCCATTACATCTAATTTTCTTATAAAACCTGTCCAGAAAAATGCTGCCATAAAATAACTGCATATTACTGCGAGCATATCTGTAAACAACAAAATAACGTTCTGGATATATTGCTTCTTCTGGTACATATTTTGTCCTATTCTATTACTACTCTTTCGTTATCATGAATCTTTTTAAGGTATGTTTTTGCCTGTTCGACAACAGCATCATCAGGAATCATTACATAGTTAGGGCTCTTAAGCGAATAACATGGAAGGTTTCCGTTGGAACCGGTTACCGCAAACTGTATAATATCCCATGAGATATTTTTCTTTAGCTGGATATCCACAAGTCTGGCAATCTCATCCATTGACATATCGGTTACCATACTTGATGAAATTGAATCAAGTACCTCTGTGTAGTTCTTCAGCAATTCAGAAGAAGCAAGTTTCTTAACAACAGCATTAACTACCGCCATCTGGTTCTTACCTCTCTGGTTATCACCTGTTGGGAAAGAATATCTTTCTCTTGAAAATACAAGTGCTGCTTCTCCGTCCATGTGGTTATAGCCCTGTACAAAATGGTAACCCTTGACATTCTGGGATGTAAATTCAAATTCAGAATATACGTCTACTCCATGAAGTGAATCTATTATGCTCTTAAAGCCTGTAAAATTAAGCTTGATATAGTAATCGATATTTATTCCGTAAAGCATCTCAAGTGTCTCAACAGAACAGTCAATACCATAACATCCTGCATGGGTAAGTTTATCCGGTTCTCCGTTTGATACACTTGTAGGCACATAATAATCTCTAGGTGTGTTAAGGAGAAGTATCTGTCCTGTACTGGTGTTAAGAGTCATAATGATATTTACATCACTGTTACGGTTCTCAGTTGGAGGTCCGTCAACGTCAATTCCGCTCAGGTATAGTGTAACCACGTTATCCGAATTCAGATAATCATCATCTTTTTTGTCATCATTTTTTATATCTTTTTTCATTTCATACGATGCAATCACCTTTGTAAATGTCTTAAAATCCTTGAATTCATCAAGTGAATCAAGTATTCCAAGGTGGCTTGTGCCAAGGATAATTACATTAACCTCTTTATCATATAAAGCTTTCACAAGTGACTGTACATCGTCATATTCCTTTGTCTTAATTGTGGTATCGATTTCTGTCTGTATCTTATTAACTACTTCATCGGTATTTTCCCTGTCTAATGACTTCATTATACCGAATTCTTCTGATTTAACATCTTCAAGTTTCTCGTATTTGCTGTCTGCCCTGACATATACATTAAGACATGTGGTGGTATAATTAATATCGGTAGCTTTTTTAAATGCTCCGTAAGTTACATTAAGATACACAGAACCCACAATAAGCACGACGGATAAAAGAAGTGATATAATCTTTGTTATAATTCCCGGCAGTACCCACCTCTGGGTTATCGTTACGACCGTGAGTATAAGCACCAGAAGTACATCTATCATTATCACATAGTCTTTGGGAACAATCCTGACTTTTGACAATATTACCATAAAAACAACTGTCGCTACAAGCTGTACTGCTAACAATGCAATACCCGAAATCAATAAAGCTTTTTTTATTTTATAATTTCGTAATTTTTTTTCTTTTTTCGTCTCTGTACTCATAAACTTTCCTCCGGGAAATTAATACCTTTCATCATATTCTTTAAAACTCATAAGATTACTGTCTTTGTCACTTATAATCAGGTCATCTTCTGATGTTACCCCTTCTATAAGCTCTATAGGCCATTCTATGGCAAGGTCCTTATCGTTCCACATTATTCCGCTGTCACCTTCGCCATAAAACACTTCATCACACTTATAGCTGACTACTGCATCTTCTATTACGAAATATCCCAGTCCGAATTCTCCTGGAACATAAAGCATGGTCATATTATCTCCGGTAAGATGAAACGGAAGCCATTTCTTATATGTTGGAGATTCCTTTCTCAAATCACATATAACTGCGTATACATGACCCGATATACACCTTATAAGCTTTGCCTGAGGCTTGATAAGCTGGAAATGTAATGCCCTTATCACGCCTTTTCTGGTAATTGTATAAAACGTTTCTTTTAAATTATGTTTTATACCATTACTGTTGAATATGTCAACATTATAATCTTTTAAAAGTCCGCCTCTTTCATCTGTTGCCAAAAAGGGTGTTATTTTATATGAACCTTTTAAAGGTAATTCTTCAAATTCAAATTTCTGTATCATTGCTGCTCCTTAAGCCACTCCATTGTAATTGCTGTCCCTGTTGCAAAATCCGTTTCCGGAATGAATCCACAATCCTCTTTAAGTCTTTTTATGCTAAAAACTTCCAATGGCATATCAGTCCCCGTAAATGGGATATCTCCGAAGCAAAGAGTTGCGTCCTTTGCCAGATTTTCTTTCATCTCAATAATAAATTCTTTCAAAGGTCTTGCATTACCGCTTCCTATCATATATTCGGAAAACGGTCTGCCTTTCGTAGTAATAAGATAAAATGCTCTGGCTACATCTTTTACATATACAAAATCATAGTTCTGCGTTGCCGCAGTAAACTGTAAATCTTCTTTTCGTATTATTTTTTTCAGGGTTGAATTAACAAATCTGTCCGTAAATTCTCCGGGGCCGTATGCATTTGTTATCATCGGCCATATAAAATCTATGCCGAGTTCTGCCGCAACGGGCTTGCATAGACAATGTGCCGTGTGCTTGCCTATTCCATAAATATATGCCATTCCCGGTCTTGTTCCGTCAGTGTGGATTGCTGCTTCCACTTCGTATTCCATTATGCTTCCCGCACCGACGAATCTATCGCAGCCTGTTTCTTTAGCTGCTTTAAGACACTCTACCGTGTCAATGGCATTTTTCATCTGTACATTATAATCTTTACGCTTATCTGCTGCCCCATCCCATGCAAAATGAATAAAAGCATCGTATTTTTTTCCGGCTGCTGCCTTGATTATATTACTTCTGTCCGTAATATCGCACTGTCTGTATACCATTTTGTCGTGATGTTTCAATCTGACAGGAGCTGCTTTTCTACCCAATGCCAGGACTTCTATTCCCTGACTAAGAAAATATTCGGTTGTGTAACTGCCTACAAAACCGTCTGCACCGGTAATAATTACACTTTTCAACTCTAGTTCTCCCATGTCTTCCACGGAGCATTGCCTTCACTCCATAATTTTTCAAGCTGTTGTTTTTCCCTGACGGTATCCATACACTTCCAGAAACCTTCGTGTCTGTATGCCATAATTTCATTCATTGCTGCTGCTTTCTGCATAGGTGTTTTTTCAAGCACCGTATCGTCACCGTCTATAAGGTCGATAAATTCAGGTTCACATATCATATAACCGATATTGATGGGACTGGCGTCGCCTTGTATTTTTTCCCTGAACTGTCTCACATTTCCATCATTATCAATGTCAAGGACCCCGAAACGCTGTCCTGCATTATATGCTGAAACGGTTACCATTTTACCATGACTTTTATGAAATTCAAGCTCTTTTACAAAATTTACATCTGAAACGCCGTCCCCGTATGTAACAAAAAATCTCTCATTGTCTATATAAGGCTTGATACGTTTTACACGTCCGCCTGTCATGGTATTCAGTCCTGTATCTATTATAGTAACCTTCCATGGCTCCTGCCTTCTGTCATGTACAATCATTTTCCCGCCATCATTGAAATCAAAAGTTATATCCGATGTATGGATAAAATAATTAGCAAACCATTCTTTAATTATATGCTGTTTATATCCGGCACATATAATAAACTCATTAAATCCGTAGTGCGAGTATGTTTTCATAATATGCCAGAGAATCGGCATCCCGCCTATCTCAACCATTGGCTTTGGTTTATACTGCGATTCCTCGGAAATTCTTGTTCCGAAACCGCCTGCTAAAATAACGACCTTCATAACAGCCTCCCTTTATCTGGCTCCTTTATGTTTGAAAATTACACCGATTGTTTTAAGAATAATTTTGATATCAAGACCTATGCTCCAGTTATCAATATATTCTAAATCAAGTCTCACGACTTCTTCAAAATCTTCTATATCGCTGCGCCCGCTGACCTGCCACATTCCCGTAAGACCCGGCTTCATGCTGAGTCTTCTCTTGTGGTAACTCTCGTACATCTTAAATTCATCTACGGTTGGCGGTCTTGTTCCTACAAGGCTCATGTCGCCCTTTAATATGTTAAAGAACTGAGGCAGTTCGTCAAGACTCGTTTTTCTGATAAATTTACCGACTTTAGTAATTCTTGGATCATCTGTCATTTTAAACATAAGACCCTTCATCTCATTTTTCTCCATCAGAGCTTTCTTACGTTCCTCTGCGTCTTTGTACATTGACCGGAACTTATATACATAAAAAAATCTTCCGTTCTTTCCTACTCTTTTCTGTTTGAAAATAAGCGGCCCCCTTGACTCAATGAGAATCGCAGGTGCAAGGAACACGGTCACAACCGCGGTAATCGCAAGTCCCACGATTGAACCTATTATATCCATAAGCCTCTTAATCATAAGCTTATTAACATCATAGAAATTGTTGGCAAATGTAACCACCGGTATATCGCCTAACATTGAAAGAGACTTATTAAAATCCTCAAATTCTTCAAGTTTATCAATATTAAGGTGGACTACAACTCCCATATTTTCAAAATCCATTACATATTTACGGGTAGACTTCCCTGTATGATATGGTACGTCAATAAAAACTTCATCTATAAATTCTGTCCTGACATAGTCCATCATTGTATAAGCATCGGAGCTTACAGGAATACCGCATATTTCCTGTCCCACCATATCCGCATCTATTACAGCTATTGAATGTATTCTGTTAAGCCAGTCCGGATTATCTATTAACCTCCTGACTGTCTTTTCCGCCCGGTCAGAGATGGTAATTATAAATAACTGTGTATTTTTCTTTTTCTTGGCATATACATTAATGAGGTAGGATTTATATATAATATGAAAGATATACATAAATACAGCATTAAATGCTACCGCAATAAGGTATGCTCCTCTTGAAGTTTCCTTGCTGTTGCCGATAAACATGGCAACAGATGCAACTGCAAGAAAAATAAGGTTAATTTTGATTGTATACAGAAATTCTTCTACCTTGCTTCTCTTAAGGAAGTCTCTGTTCATATTAAAAATAAAAATAACAACCAGAAAGGAAAAGAAAACAAGTCCTATTTCATTAACTATTCTTGATTTAATAATTTCTGAATTTTTCCTGATAACACTAAGCCACAGATAGGTCGCAAGAAAATAGCTTATGGCAAGGCTGATAAAATCAAGAACAATCAATATAAAATTATGTATTGATTTGCTGTTATCTTTATACATTGTATAACTCCATTCCGCAATATATTACTTCTTATTGTAGCATACATGCACATACCTTTGCAATATAGCTACGCTAATAAAGAGTATTCCTCAAGGTTCCATACTTTATCCACAAGGTCTTCATAAAAATCAGGCTCATGGCATACTATAAGGACAGCACCTTTATATTCCTTTAATGCTCTTTTAAGTTCATCTTTTGCATCAATGTCAAGGTGGTTGGTCGGCTCATCAAGAAGCAGGATATTAGTCTCAACATTAATAAGTTTACAAAGCCTGACTTTGGCTTGTTCTCCGCCACTTAAAACTCTGACTTTGCTCTCAATATGCTCTGTGGTAAGTCCGCATTTTGCCAGTGCCGACCTTACTTCATATTGTGTGTATGAAGGGAAAGTCTCCCATATTTCCTCAATACAGGTATTGTTGCCCGGCTTTATTTCCTGTTCAAAATATCCCTTGTAGAGGTAATCCCCCAGGACAGCTTTACCGGATACTGCCGGGATAAGTCCCAAAACACTTTTAAGGAACGTGGTCTTGCCAATTCCGTTAGTTCCGGTTACCGCTATTTTTTCTCCTCTTTCCATTCTGAGATTAATAGGTTTTGACAATGGTTTCTTATTATATCCTATTACCAGGTCATCCGTTTCAAAAATAACCTTTCCGGCAGCTCTTGCCTCTTTAAAGCAAAACTCCGGCTTTGGTTTTTCCTTTGCCAGTTCAATAACTTCCATTTTATCAAGTTTTTTCTGTCTTGACATGGCCATATTTCGTGTGGCAACTCTTGCTTTATTACGTGCCACAAAATCCTTAAGTTCATTCATTTCCTGCTGCTGTCTGCGGTAAGCTGCTTCTAACTGTGACTTTTTAACCTCATATACTTCTTTAAATTTTTCGTAATTACCCACATATCTGTTAATTTCCTGATTTTCCATATGGTATATGAGATTTACAACGCTGTTAAGAAATTCCATATCATGTGATATAAGTATAAAAGCATTATCATAATCCTGCAGATATCTTCTGAGCCACTCTATGTGATTGGCGTCAAGGTAGTTGGTCGGCTCGTCAAGCAAGAGTATGTCAGGCTTTTCAAGAAGCAGCTTGGCAAGCAGCACTTTGGTTCTCTGGCCTCCCGACAATTCTGTTACATCCTTATCAAGTCCCAGTTCAAGAAGTCCGAAAGCCCTTGCTATTTCTTCAATCTTAGCATCTATTATATAGAAATCATGATTGGTAAGGATGTCCTGTATTGTGCCTGACTCCTCCATCATTTCTTCCATTTCTTCAGGTGTTGCCTCTGCCATTTTTTCAAAAATACCCGTCATTTTCTCCTCAAGTTCAAAAAGGTAAGAAAACGCCTGCCTTAATACATCACCGATTGTCATCCCGGGAGTAAGCACCGAATGTTGGTCAAGATATCCTGCTTTAACATTCTTTGCCCATTCTACCTTTCCCTCGTCCGGCATAAGTTTTCCCGTTACTATATTCATAAAGGTGGATTTGCCCTCACCGTTTGCCCCGATTAATCCAATATGTTCCCCCTTTAAAAGTCTGAAGGAAACATTGTTAAAAATGGCCCTGTCACCAAAACCATGGCTTAAATTTTCTACATTGAGTATCATATCATCTTCCTTTTTAAAAATGTTTATATAATAAATCTGCTTACAAGAATCATAATTCCTAAAAATCCTAAATTAAACAGTGTAAATACTCCTAAATATCTGCTTTTTTTACTATTTTTGTTTTCCCCGTAATATCTGAAAGAAATAAGGCTTGCCATGGATGCAATTATGGTTCCCAATCCTCCGATATTAACCGCCGACAAAAGAAGTGCTCCATTATCCGTAAAATTCGATAATAAAACTGCCGCAGGTACATTGCTTATAACCTGACTGAGCAATATTCCGGACATAAACTCTCTTCCGGCAACAAAATTGCTAAGTCCATTTTCAATAAAGCTCATGGATTTAATATTTCCCGTCAGTATGAAAAAAGCCACAAATGTAAGTAATAATATATAATCGGCTTTGGCAAATAATTTATAATCTATAACCGCCGTAAGCAGAATACATACCAATAGCATAACCCTGTAATCAATAACCCTCATTACACATAATATGCAAATTACAAAAATAACCGCTATAGGAGCAAGCTTCCATTTATGAAATTCTGCCCTCTGTGTCTTATTGTCTTTGTCATTTATGTCAACTTCCTTAGATGGTATAAAACAGATGCATATACTTATAAGTATAATAGCCGTAACGGCATACCATACAGTAGCCCCCGCAAATTCCCCAATTGTCATATTATATTTTGAATACAGGAAAATATTCTGTGGATTACCTATAGGAGTTGCCATACTTCCAAGATTGGCACCGATTGTCTGTAATACAACAATATATATAATATATTCAGCAGCTCCGGCTGCAGTAAGAAGTTCTATTGCAAAGGGCACAAAAGTAATGAGTGCCACATCATTGGTTATTATCATTCCTGAAAAAAAGCATATAAAAACGAGAATAAAATATAACATTCTCGTTTTCCTAATCTTTTCAGTCATCTTTTCAATTATTAGTGTAAATATTCCAAAACTTCTTAATGCTTCCACCATAAGCATAAGTGAAAAAAGTAATGCCAGAACCCTGAAATCAATATAATTAATATATTTCTTTGACGGATGTACCACAAAAGCCGACGCAATTGCAAGTACACCCGCCACACATAGAATAATCTCTTTCTTAATAAAGGATAATAATTTATTCATTATAATATAACTCTGCTTCCGGTTGTTACGATAATTTTTCCATGCTCATCCCTGTTATTAACGATGATAATTTCACACAGATGCCTGCCGCAATTATTACTGTGCAGATGAATACTAATTACCTTAATACTTTCATTGGATAAACAGAACTTCTCCATCTCCTCGTATGAAAATACTTTCATAATTTCATCATGTTCATCCTTATCAAGAATGGACGAAAATCTGTTTAACAAACGGTCAAGAGGTGCATTATCATACTTAACCTTAACCCTATTCTCATCACAGTGAACGGTTGTTAATGTATTGTCCGTATAGTTAAGGCGCAGTATTTCACTGCAAAGTTTTGAAAGAGAATCCATATAGTCAAGCAGTCTTTGTTTTAGACGCTTACGTTTCTCTTTCGTAATATCCATAGTGTTAAACAGGAACTGCGGTTTACCGTTTTCCTTGCCTATATAAAATATTTTTATATACAAAGAGCCTTTACTTCCATCTTTTCTGGTATATCCTGCTTCAATATAATTAGTCTCATTTCTGGTCATTGCACTGATGCACCGCTTATATACCCTGGAGATATCTTCTTCATCTATAATTTTTCCCTTTCTTACCGTAAAAAGTTCGTAAGGGTCTTTAATGCCGTATTGATAATAAAATTCCTGATTAACCCGCTTAAGAACAAGTTGTCCGTCATTAATCTCATACTGAAGAATCGCACCAATAATCATGTCGATAATTCCGCGGCTTTCAGGATTTCTGATTGTAAAAATACTTTCGACATTAAATTTGTCTGTATCATCATGAATAAGAACACGATCTTCAAAATCTTTTTTAAAGAACTCTTCTTCACATACAGGCTTGGAAAAATAGAATCCCTGAATGTATTTACAACCCATATGCTTAAGGAAATTAAGCTGTTTTACGTTCTCAACGCCTTCTGCTATTACATCCATACCAAGCAGCTTCGCCATATTGATAATAGTAGACACCACATTAGCTGCTTTCTCTGAACCATCTATTTCATCAATAAGAGTCTTATCAATCTTAAGTATTCCAAAAGGCAGTTCTTTGAGGGTATTAAGAGATGAATATCCTGTTCCGAAATCATCAATATGTATACTAAATCCATATTCACAAAGCCTGTCAATTGTATCCTTTATCTTGACCGGATTATCAATATATGCACTTTCGGTAATCTCAATTCTTAATTTATCCGGTGCAACATCGTACTTTGTAACCAGACCTACAAGTACATCATACAAATTGTCAAACAGGAAGTCTGCTCTTGATATATTAATTGACAATGGAATTACGGTCTTGCCCTCTTCCTTCATCCTCTTAAGTATTCTGCAGGCTTCCTCCCACACAAACTTATCCAGTCTTGTAATCAGATAATTCTGTTCAAAATATCTTATGAATCTGCCCGGCGAAAGAAATCCCAGTGTAGGATGCTCCCATCTTACCAAAACCTCTCCACCTGCCATCACGTTAGAATCAGCATAATATATAGGCTGGATATATACCTTGAACTGTCTTTCCTTCAGTGCATTGTCAAAATCAGCGGCAAGACGCTGACCCATTATTATATCCTCACGTTCAGAGTTATTATAAATAGCCACAGCTTCCGTATACTTGCCCTTAATACTGTTAAGTGCAAGTATAGCCCTGTCGCACATCTTAATAACAGGAACATCCCTTGATCTTACCTGGTAGCAGCCTCCCTGTATAAGAATACGGTGTTCCACGCCTTCCCTGCGGAATACATATACATTATTCTTAAAACTATAAAGCTTATCATTTGCAAAAACACAACATACAAACTTATCATTACCAATTCTTCCGCAGGTTCCTCTTGTAACCTTGGCCTTAATTTCAGCCGCAATTTCTTTTAGAAGCCAGTCTCCTGCTTCCATTCCATACAAATCATTGATAACTTTAAACTGCACAATATCCCATACAAAAATGTCAAAATTGTCATTAGGATTGTCAGTTAGTAACTTGTCAGTCTCATCAATAAAACCTCTGAAACTGCTTATACCTGTTAATTTATCCAAAATAAAATCACCCGTTCTTCCTTTTTCCTCTCATTAACTCTCGTACTAACATACTTGCATTATATCATACATTTCCTATTTTGGCACTATAATCTTTAATATTACTAAAAAAAAATCACGGCCCATCGAGCCGTGATTAATTTAATTATCCTAAAATCATTCTGTCATTAACTGCATCTTCCCCACCGACGCTATTGAACTTTTCAAGCAGTTCCTCAACCGTGAGATTTTTCTTTTCTTCGCCTGATATATCAAGAATAATCTTTCCGTCTTTCATCATAATAAGACGGTTTCCGTGTGCGATTGCATCTTTCATATTATGGGTAATCATAAGTGTTGTAAGATGATCTCTGTCAACAATAGTCTCTGTAGCATCAAGCACCTTTGCCGCAGTCTTGGGATCAAGTGCAGCTGTATGCTCATCAAGCAGCAGAAGTTTTGGCTTCTTAAGTGATGCCATAAGAAGTGTTACTGCCTGTCTCTGACCTCCTGAAAGGAGTCCTACTTTGGATGTAAGTCTGTCCTCAAGCCCAAGATCAAGAATCTTAACTATTTCTTTAAATCCGGCACGTTCTTTGGCTGTTATCTCTCTTGCCAATCCTCTGAACTTGCCTCTTCTTGCTGCAAGTGCCAGATTCTCGTCAATTCCCATTGTAGGCACAGTTCCCATCATAGGATCCTGAAATACTCTTCCGAGGAATTTTGCTCTCTTATAATCCTGCATCTTAGTAACGTCAATACCATCAATAAGGATACTGCCCTCATCCACCTTCCATGTTCCGGCAACTGCGTTAAGAAGTGTGGATTTACCGGCTCCGTTACCTCCGATTACAGTAACAAAATCGCCATCATTAAGTTTGAGGGAAACACCGTTTAATGCAACTTTTTCATTAACAGTGCCTGGATTAAAGGTCTTATATATATTATTAATTTCCAGCATTTTCAGATTCCGCCTTTCTTGATGATGTCTTTATATTTTTTCCGAATATCTTGCCTTTCCAATATGGAAACGCAAGGAACAATGCGATTACCATTGCCTGGATAAATTTAAGCAGGTTAGGATCTATTGGGAACCAGAGTATTATAGTTACGATTATGTAATAAATCACGCCACCGAGTACAACGCCCAAGAGCTTTAGTGCAAAATTCTTAAATATCTTTCCGAAAATTGCTTCTCCGATTACCACTGCTGCAAGACCGATAACGATTGCTCCTCGTCCTGTTGCCACATTGGCAGCTCCGGAATACTGTCCCATAAGTGCTCCGGAAAAAGCAACAATACCATTAGAGAGCACAAGCCCGATTACTTTATTGACATCCGTATTGATACCCTGGGCACGGCTCATATTAGGATTGCTTCCTGTTGCTCTTAAAGATGCTCCTCTCTCTGTTCCGAAGAACCAGTAAAGAACAATTATAAGAACAAGTGATGCCACACCAAATACAAAAACAGGCCACTTATAAAAAGGATATCCACCCTTCATATACATACTTGACTCAATAAGATCATAAGTTCTGTTACTTATTGTCATATTAGAACCGCCAAGTATCTTTAAATTAATTGAATAAAGACCAAACTGTGTAATGATACCTGCAAGTATGGCAGGAATTCCCATAAGCGTATGGAAAAGTCCTGTCACAAGACCTGCAGCCATACCGGCAAGTGTGGCATACAGCATACATAACCATATGTTCTGTCCTTTTGTCAGCATTACCGCAAATACAGCAGCTCCGAGACTGACAGTACCATCAACTGACAAATCTGCAATATCCAGTATTTTGTATGTAATAAATACACCTATTGCCATAATTCCCCACATCATACCTTGGGAAATAGCGCCTGGCATTGCGCTAAATAATGTTGTTATATCCACACCTAAAACCTCCGGTAATTATTTATTCTGTAGTAACAGCTTCGTAACCTTCTGGAATTGTTACGCCAAGTTCTTTACAGATTGCTTCATTATATTTCTTTGTAAATTTTGGAGCATACTGGATATCCATCTTAGAAACATCTGCTCCGTTTGCAAGAATCTCGTATGCCATCTTGCCTGTAGCATATCCAAGATCATAATAACTGATTGAAAGTGATGCAACACCACATCCCTTACAGATTCCTTCTTCACCTGCGATTACGGGAACCTTTGCAGGCATACAGATATTGTATACAGCACTTGTATTCTCTGCTACCGTATTATCTGTAGGAACATATAAAACATCTGCGTAATCTGCGGCAGTCTGTGTTACATTTGAAATATCATTGGAATCAGCAAATGGGAACTGCTTGCTTTCGATACCAAGCTTATCGAGTTCTTCGCTGACTACTTTAACCTGATATAATGAGTTAGCTTCTGCCGAACAGTAAAGAAGAGCAACCTTTTTTGCTTCAGGGAAAAGTTCTTTAATCATTGCTGCCTGTTCAGCTAAAGGAGCAAGGTCAGATGTTCCTGAAACGTTAATACCTGTCTTACCTGAGAAATCTTTGATATCAAGAGCAACACCATATTCTGTAACTGATGTTCCGAGAATAGGAATTGAACTTGTAGCAGCAACTGCGGCCTGTAATGCAGGAGTTGCATTTGCTAAAATAAGATCTACATCTGATGATACAAATCCATTAACGATTGTTGAACATGTTTCCGTATCATTCTGTGCATTCTTCTCTTCAAACTTAACCTTGTCACCAAGTTTTTCCTGAAGTGCTTCTTTGAATCCCTTTGTAGCTGCATCAAGAGCAGGATGTTCAACTAACTGGCAGATACCTACTGTATATGTACCGTCTCCTTTGTCTGTCTTGGTGCCACCGCTTTTTCCGCATGCTGTTACACTTACAGCCATAAGTGCGGCAAGAGCAACTGCGGCAAACTTTGTCATTTTTTTCATTTTCTGTCTCCTTTCCGATAAACTGTGAAAAACAGTCTACCCTCAGTCCGTATAAGGTCATATTCCTTAACGACTGTTCTATATTTACATGTAATCCTAAATATTATAAATCAACTCCTTGCCTTCGTCAAATTATATTATTTTTAAGTTTCATGTTTATAAAACGATGGACTGCATTTGTATCTTTATCCGGTTCACCATATATACACATTTACCTCATTTTTTTGTCACATTATTAAAATAAAATGATACGCAGTAAAAATAAATCAACTTATATGAAAGGATTTTGCTTATGAAGAAAAAAATAACAAGTTTCCTGGCTTTTGTTATACTGGCTGCCGGAATTCTTCTTGTCGTTTTTTTACCCGGCAATAAAAAAGCAACAAAACGGGACGGAACAGCCACTTCGGCTGATGATAATCAGGATTCCATTTTTCTTACCGTAAAAAATGCAGATATTGAAACTGATTACGATGAAAGTCAGGCAGATAAAATCGAATTGTCTGATTCTATGACTGACAAAACCATAGAAATCACTTCCGGAGGTACCTATATAATATCCGGTTCGTTATCTGATGGTCAGATAATCGTAAATGCCCCGGACTCTGAAAAAGTCCACCTTATACTTAATAATGTAACGCTTGGTTCATCAACCGGTGCTCCGATATATGTTAAGTCTTCCGACAAAACAATAATCACACTTGCCAAGGATTCCGAAAATTCTTTAAGTGACACAAACAGGGAATCCGGAGATGACAATGCAGTTATCTATTCCGAAACAGATCTGTCAATCAACGGCACAGGTACACTAACCATAAACGCACTTTATAACAATAGTATCAACTGCCGCGATGACTTAAAACTTATTAACGGCACCTATATCATCAACTCTGTTGATGACGGAATTGTAGGTCATGACTCAGTAACTGTTGCCGGCGGAACTTTCACCATCAACTGCAAGGGCGATGCTATCAAGTCAGGTAAATCGGATAATGACTCAGAAGGATATGTCCATATAACCGGCGGTGAGTTCACAATTAATTGCGGCGGTGACGGTATTCAAGCCGAAACCTATCTGTATATAGAAAACGGAACCATTAATATTACAGAATGCTATGAAGGCATTGAAGGTCATAATGTAACCATTGATAATGGAACAATAAACATAAATTCTTCCGATGACGGCATTAATGCCGCAAAAGATTCTGCTTCATCTATCGTAATAAACGGTGGTGACATATATGTAAATGCCGAAGGTGACGGCATTGATTCCAACGGAACTATAGTGATTAATTCGGGAATCGTTGTTGTGGATGGTCCGGTATCCGATGGTAACAGCGGTCTTGACTACGATGCAAACTGTACAATAAATGGCGGATATATATTTATTGCAGGTTCAAGCGGTATGGCTGAAGGTTTTTCTTCGGATTCCACACAATGCGGTGCGCTTTTAGCCGTAACTAACGGTAGTGCGGAAAATACAATTTCCCTTGCAGATTCAAAGGGCAATGTAATATTAAGCTATACCCCATCGAAAAAATACGGTGCATTAAACATATCTTCTCCGGATATGAAAACAGGTGAGACCTACACTCTTTATACCGGCGGTACAATTACCGGTATAACAGAACTTAACAGTAGGATTTCAAAAGGCGGTACAATATCAGACGGAAGCTCTGTTTTAGAATATACACAGACAGATGTGACCTACTCCGATATTAAAGGCGGTTTTGGTCCCGGCGGCAATGGTCGTCCAAATGGCGGCAACAGACCGGGTGGCGACAAGTTCAATCCTGATGACAACTCAGGAGATTTCACTCCTCCCGATATGTCAGATGATGAGCGTCCAAGTATGCCTAGTATGTCAGACGGCGAACGTCCTGAAAAACCTGACAATAACGGTTCACGTCCTGAAACCCCCGGTGAGACTTCCGGAATTTCATAAAAATAAGACCTCTGTTCATGTTAAGCCTGACAGAGGTCTTTTTTGTACTATATTTCCATTTGTTTTCCAAGTAACGTTGCTGCCGATGCTGCCAGTTTATGTTCTGCATCACCCATGATACCGTTTTCATCTTTTCCTATTATCACAACCGCCCCCATAATATCGCCTTCGCTTATTATAGGTGCTATTACCTGTCCTGAAAAAACATCCATTTCATTCCATATTTTTACCGGCCTTTTTTCACCTTTTCCTGTTATATATAAATTACGTTTTTCAATTATCCCATACAATTCTTTTGTAATTGGTTTTCCTATGGTATCCTTTTTCCCTGCACCGGATACAGCCACAATTGAATTTTTGTCTGTTATTATAACTATATGTCCGCTAATATGAGCAAGAGTATCCGCATACTGTTTCGCGTATTCGGATATTTCCCCTATTTGCGAATATTTTCTCAGGATTATTTCTCCGTCTTTTTCGGTAAAAATCTCTATAGGGTCACCTTCCCTTATTTTGAGGGTACGTCTGATTTCCTTCGGTACAACAACTCTGCCAAGGTCATCTATTCTTCTGACAATTCCTGTCGCCTTCATGCTAATTTTCCTCCAATGCAAATATTTCTATATTCGTTATGGAGTTAGTATGTGGAAAAAGTGGGGAAATATTCTTGTCTTTAATTTTCAAAAGTTTTAGTATATTACTTATCCAGACGACACCCTTTTTGCTGTATCATCCATAGCTTCATCATCATTTTCTGGGGTAAAATTTTAGCTAATAAATGGCAGAATTTAACATAAAAACTATACACGGATATATCCCTTCCCATATCTGCATCATGAAGTGCCTTTCTCGCAACCACGGATGGCTTTACCATATGGCTGAAATATGTGGTTGCCCTTTCTGCACCGATAATTCCTCTGTTATAAAGCTCTGTTTTCATCCAGCCCGGGCATACTGCCGTTGCAATAATTCCTTTATCTCTGAGTTCTACGTTAAGCGCCCTTGTATAATTTCTTACAAATGCTTTGGTTGAACTGTAAATATTCTGATAAGGCAAAGGCTGGAAGGATGCCTGTGATGCCACATTTATTATATGGCTGCCTTTTCTCATGTATGGAATACACACAAGCCCCATTGCCACAACCCCGCTTACATTAAGGTCAATCATGTTTACCGATTCGTCTATTGAAATATCATCATAGGAACAGAACTTTGCAAAACCTGCATTATTTATAAGGTATTTTATATTGCATTTTTTTAATTCCTCAAGTGTTCCAAAAGTTTTTATATTGTCTTTTACCGATAAGTCCATTGAAAAAACTTTGATTTTTTTACCGAAATGCTCTTTAATCTTATTAAGCCTGTCCTCATTTCTTGAGATAATCCATACCTCGTCAATGTCCTTTCTCCTGACAAAAAGATTAACAAATTCCTTTCCGAATCCGCTGCTTGCCCCCGTAACTATTGCTATATTTTTCATTTTACTCATTTCTCCTTAATAATTTTTTATATGATAAATCCATGGCAAAAGCGCCAAGCGGTGCCGTTATGACAATTAAAGCTCCAAAAATAACAATCAATGCCTTAATACCCATGTTTCCAAGGTAATTGATATTGACGGTTGCTACAAGGATAAACGAAATACTCAATATTAGCAATACTTTTACCGTATCTCTTATATGTATTTTTTCAAAATACATTGCAAGCAGATATCCCGCAAGTATACCTATTCCCATTCCTAAAATAATAGACACCGGTATATTAACGAAGTTTATTATGGAAGCACCTTTGCCCTGCATCATTCCCGTAAAAGTTGAAAAAAGGACAATTACATATACATCATCCACAGAAGCTCCTGCCAGTATAAGCTGTGGAATTCCTTTTGCTGTGCCATAGCCATTATCCATTAATTTTACCATTCTCGGAACAACAACTGCCGGGGAGACTGCTGCAAGTACAGCTCCCATTATTGCCGCCTCAAGTACTGACATTCCCAGAGCCTTGGGTGCTATTAAGATTATACCCAGTAATTCAAAACTTGCAGGTAGAAAACACATAAGAATTGCAGGTCTGCCTATTTTTTTTAGTCCTGTAATATCAAGTCCGAGTCCGGCCCTTGTAAGAATAATTATGAGAGCAATTTTTCTTAATTCTGAAGATATATTAAGAATTGACGAGTCAATCAGATTAAGAACGTAGGGTCCCGGAACAATACCTGTCGCCAAATTTCCTATCCGCACAAAAAAGCTGACAACCCTGCGTATTATCCGCAGAAGTCATCAGCTTATATACATGACCGAAATGATATTATTTAACTGTTACAGATGTAATATGTGGATTAACACCTTCATACCAGTAAAGGAATCCTTCCATATCTACAGTATCTCCGATTTTAAGTTCTTTAACTGCTTTGTATACATCAGTATCTTTTCCGCAAAGGTATGCTCTGATTGTGAATGTATATGTCTTATTTCCGTCTGAAACGTTGAAGTATAAGTCATCTCCTTCACTTCCTGAGCCATCCCACTTATAAAGGAAAGCTACGTCATTGCCATCGGCATCCTTAGAAGCTTCTACTTTAAGACCCTTGAATGATGCAAAAATGTTCTGTTTCTTAACAAGGTCATCACTTCCAAGAAGTGCAGTAACATCTTCTGCTTCTGCAACATAATTTCCGTCAAGAATTTCAAATTCAGCGTCAATAATTTCTACTTCTCCTGACCACTCTGCCTTATAACCTGTTACTTTAATCTTAGTTCCTTTTTCAAGCTTTGCGTAATCTTCTTCTGAACATGGCATATCATAGATAAAATATGCTCCATCCTTGTCCTGTGTGTAAAGTGTACACTTGTTATCCCACCAAGACTGCTTAGCCTGTACATATGTCTCAACTACAACCTTTGTCTCAACGGCTGCATTGGCATATTCATCATAAGTCATAACGCCTTCTGATTTAGCATCATCCTTTAACTCTTCGCTCTCACTTGTTGCACTGTTGTCACTTGTTGCACTGTTGTCACTTGTTGCATTGTTGTCTGTTGGCTTTTTAGCACCACATCCTGCAAGTGCAAGAATTGTTATTGCAGCAACTAATACTGCTAAAAACTTTTTCATTTTCATTCTCCTTAATGGTAAATATTTGAAAGAAGTATACATCATAATATGTTTAATGGCAATGCCTTTCTTTTTTTATTTTTCTCGTAACCAAAACAATACCCATAATAAACCATGCCGCACCTATGCTTATTAACATGACTTTTGACCCTGTTGGAAGCGTTCCCTGACTGCTGTTTTCACTGACATCATCAAGATGATAAAGTGCTATCACTTTGTCAAAAAGATTATCCATGTAACTTTCATCCACGGTTTCTTTTCGTCTTACCGATTTCACAACATTTTCTATAAGCTGGCCGGCAGCATTTCTAAGGGATGCCGAGCCGTTAAATACCGGTGTCACAAAAGTATTATCTTCGTTATCAAGCAGCAGCTTTGTTGCTTCTATCTTTATGCTGTAGTGCTCATTATCATCACTTCCGCCAAGTGCCAGATATTCCCTGTACTCATCGGAATTAACCGCCTTTTTGGTCACAGGTACATATCCTTCCGTCTCACTGTATGGTATCTGTACATCATTGGTTATGAGATATTGTGCAAAAATCCATGATGCAAGTACCTCCTGGCGGTCGCTTTTATTAAAAATACATATTGATGGTCCCTGTGAAATCATTGAAGGATTGTTCACATCATATTGGGGAACAGGCCTTACAACCGTTTCAAAATCAATTATTTTATCTTCACTTATATCACTTAGCGGGGCATCTGCACCCATCCATGTTGAACCGGCAGTCGAGTCTACGGCAAAAATACATTGACCTGCATTTAAGAAATTAGCGGGATAACTAGAAATCTTAAATGTGGAAAATGCTCCTGTTTTACCATGTTCTGCAAGTTCATATAAAATCTCTTTGGTTGTGTCGTTAAAAATCTCTATTTTACCATCATCCGTGGAATAACCTGCATTCCTTTGCTTCAACATCTGGATAAGCATATTATCCGTTGATTTATATATAAAAGGTATGAGTACGTTCTGACCGTTGACGAGATAGTTTCCGTCCCCGTCTTTTGCCATTGCTGCCTCTGATACCTTAAAAATATAATCCCATGTGAGAACATCGGGTACCTCATATCCAAGTTTTTCTACCATGTCTTTATTAATATAACAGGCTTCTGTTGACCTCATATAAGGTAGTGCATAATATCTGTCACCTATCTTACATTCATTGAGAAAACTCTCCGTTATCTCATCTTTTTTTACCGAATCATATCTTAATTCTTTGCCGCCGAGACCATAGTTTTCATCCGTCATAAGTTCATCAAGAGGAACCACTACATCCGTTCCCGTAAGGTATGTGGCAATATGGTCGGGATAGGTAATACACACGTTCGGCGTTGTGTCCGTGGAAATATTGGTAATAACGTCATTGTAAATCCTGTTGTAATCCGTATAAAGCCTTAAATTAACTTTTATATTGGGATAAAGTTCTTCAAAACGGCTTATGGTATTTTCATAAATTCTTGTCTGATTTACATTGGTATCAGATTTTGCCCAAAAATTAATCTCGTAATTCCTGTCTGTGTCAAATTCTTCCGGTATTACAAAAGATACGTTGTTTTTTTTACCATGGCAGCCTGTAAATAACGATACTGCAAGACAGCATACCGTAACAGCCGCAACGGCTTTTCTGAATTTTCTCATCCTTTTGTACCTCCCCTTCTGACACCTTCCATAATTTTTTTACGGAAAACAAAGAAAAGTACTATGAGAGGCACCGAAATAACCACAACCGCCGCCATCATTGCAGGAATATTTTCCCTGCCGAAGCCGTTTTCCCTAATCTCCTGTATTCCGTTTGACACAAGATAATATTTCTGATCGTAGGTAATAAGTCTTGGCCATACGTAGGAATTCCAACATTCTATTACTTTAAGAATGGTTATGGTAATTATGGTAGGCCTGCAAATCGGTATCATTACTTTTAAAAGATATTTTATATCAGAGGTTCCGTCTACTTTTGCCGCATAGTAAAGCTCGTCCGGCACCTGTTCAAAATTCTCTTTTAACAGATAAATGTAAAACACCGAAGTAACCGACGGAAGAATAAGTCCCGTAAAAGTATTTCTGAGATTGAGATTGGTAATTGTAACATAATTCGTAATGATTACAAGCTCATACGGTATCATCATCAGCGATAGAAACAGTCCGAACACGATATTTTTACCCCTGAATCTCATCCTTGCAAAGGCATAGGCCGCAAGTGTCACCACAACCAACATCAATACAGTTGTCGCAACGGTAAACCACAAAGTATTTGCCAGATATCTTAAAAGAGGCACTGATGTGAATACATTTTTGTAGTTCTCCAACGTAGGCGACGTTGCAATAAGACTTGGTATTTTTTCCGAATTGTAGGCACCGTAGCCTTTTATTGAGGTAACCACCATCCAGTAAAACGGAAAAAGTACAATTACCGCCCACAATGTAAGCACAAGGTATAAAAAGATATTTCCCACTGTTTTCTTTGCATGGGATTTTTTATTAATTCTTACATAATCAATATCAGCAGCCATAACTTACTCCTTTCCGTCGTTTTTGTTGCTTCCAACCATAAGATTTATACAGGTTATGGTAAAAACAATTAAAAACAATATAATCGCCGCGGCAGAGGCATAGGACGGATATCCGCCGCTCTTGCCGTAAAGCATATCATAAACATAACCTACGATTGTATTCATTCCCGCTGCATTAAGGTCTGTTCCAAAGAGTGCAACTTCATCACTGTATGCTTTAAACGCTCCTATAAATCCCGTGATAACAAGATAAAATACAATCGGTTTAATCATAGGAAGTGTAATTCTGAAAAATATTCTTGTACCGGATGTTCCGTCAACCCGTGCCGCATTGTAATACTGCTCATTAACGGAGGCAAGGGCACTTGTCAGAATAAGTATCTTAAAAGGCATTACAATCCATATAGTGTAAATACACATAACAAGCATTTTTGCCCAATACGGACCATCAATAAAATCCACGGACTTTCCTCCGAACGCATTTATAAGAACGTTTATTAGTCCGTCGGAATATGCGGTCTTTTTGAAAAGTATCATAAATACAAGACCGACTGCGAGGGTATTGGTTACATAAGGCAGAAAATATACTGTCTGGTATAAATTTCTGAGAGGCTTTATTTTACTTAATCCCACAGAAATAAGTAACGACAGAATCGTTGATGTGGGAACCGTTATTGCCACAAGGAGTATTGTATTTTTTAGTGCCTGTACAAAATAAGGGTCATGAAGCACATAGGAATAATTATAAAACCCTATACCACTGTAGCTTTGTGACGCAAAATTATATCCCTCTTCAAAGGAATATATAAGCACGTCCACTAACGGATATATCATAAACACACCAAGAAAAAGAATGGCAGGTATAAGATACAGCCATGCTTTGTTGTTATTTTTCTCCATAACGTATCCTTTCCTCCGTTTCCTTATCAAATATAAGGACTTTTGATGGTTTCAGGTTGAATGCAACTTCTTCCCTGGTTCCGTCAATAACCCTGTCATTGGTTATTATTGAACGTACAACCGGATTAACGGAATCATCATTTTGGGAAACTATGCTTATATCCCTTCCCATAATTTCTATTCTTTCCATTTTGCAATGCAATTTTCCGCTGTCTTCAGGAATGAAACCCTCCGGTCTTATGCCCACATAGACTTCTCTGTCGCTTACTCCCTGTACTGCAAAAAGTTCATCTTTTCCGATATATAATTTTTCATTTTTAACATACCCGTTAAACACATTGATAGGCGGTGTTCCGAGGAATTTTGCCACGAAAAGATTGATAGGATTATCATAGACCTCCTGCGGCCTGCCCACCTGCTGCATCCTGCCGTCCCTCATGACAATTATAATATCCGATATACTCATTGCTTCTTCCTGGTCATGGGTTACAAATATGGTGGTAATCCCTGTCTCCCTCTGGATTCTTCTTATCTCCTCCCTTGTCTGTAATCTTAATCTTGCATCAAGATTGGACAATGGTTCGTCAAGCAGCAATACCGGCGGCATCTTTACAAGTGCTCTTGCAATGGCTACTCTTTGCTGCTGTCCTCCCGAAAGTGCATTGGGTTTTCTGTCAAGGAACTCATCTATCTGGACTATTTTAGCCGCATTATATGCACGTTTGTACATCTCTTCTTTAGTAAGTTTATCTTTTCCTTTAAGGTTCTGTAACGGGAAAATAATATTCTGTTTTACGGTAAGATGTGGATACAAAGCATAATTCTGGAACACAAGTCCCACGCCTCTGTTTTCTGTAGGAACTTTCGTTACATCATTCTCTCCAAAATATATTTTGCCCTCCGTTGGTGTAAGCAGTCCGCTTATCATATAAAGCATGGTGCTTTTTCCGCAGCCTGACGGTCCCAAAAGACCTACAAGCTTTCCGTCCGGAATTTCAAGATTAAAATCATCCACCGCGATAACATCTTTTTTGTCTTTTCGGTTTCTATTCTGGAATTTTTTGGACAGATTCTCTAATACAACCTTCATCTTACTTCTCCTTAATATCTGAGTTTAATGTCCGACAGGGTTACCGGCACATCATAATTTAATGCTTTCATCATATAATCCATCCCCTTTTTGGCAAGGTCTATGTGGTTCTTCGGTGCAACCACAATTTCATTGACAGGAAGGGGCTCTGTGCTTAAAGGAACCTCTATATATGGTATAATGTACCCTTCCCTTACCCTGAAATGGACCTTCGTATCGGATTTCTTGGCAAATACAAAGCGGTACTCCTTCTCCTGTGAAAATGCTTCTGCTTTAAAAAACATTGAATATATTGATATCTTATCGCTGAAACTTATACACATTCTCCTGTATTCTTCATCGTTACGGTCATTATAACCTTTATCAACCATGTCCGTAAACTGCGGAAATTCTTTTATGAACTGTTCCATAAATTCATGGATATATTTTATCTGCTTATCTCGGTCATAAATCACGAGTCCGTGATATTCTACCTCGTTGGCTTCATCTATTCTCTTAATTATCTTTCTGCTGTCAAAACCAATGTTATATCCATTGGCGTTACCAAATTCTGCCCACATGGTTATGCTGTCCCTGCAGCAGGAAAAAGATAAAACAAAATATTCTGAGTTGCCGCTATTATTGACATCCTCTAAAAACATCCCAATTTTATCATCATTCCCGATGTAGTTAATAAGTACTTTCTTCAGTATTTTATTAACATACAGAAATTCTTTTGGATCATTTAAAAAATCATTCTTGGTCGCCCAAAAGCATTTATTATTCATTATTCCGTTAATTCCATTGCTTTTTGTGTAGTGGTAAAGTACCTTATCCTTTACCTCATCAAGACATATCCTGCTACCTATCATATATTCCTGCCTTTTTGTTTTCTTAATTTTTTATTTTACCACCTGAATCCCCATTTCGTAAATATTTAAAAAGAACTTCGGCAGTTTAACCGAAGTTCTTTTAACTTATTATTTAACATTTTAACCTTTTATTTATCCGTTTATTTCAGACGTCCGTAAAGTTTTGTAAGTCTGAAAAGCCTGTTGGCTATCTTAGCGTTAAATGCCTTTGGCATAGCACGCCATGACCAGTTTCCGCCAAGTGTAGAAGGTATATTCATTCTGCTTTCGCTGCCGAGTCCTAAAAGATCCTGTGCCTGAATGATTGTTGTACCCGCTACGCTGCTCCATAATGCTCTTATCATATCCCAGTATGGTTCTTCTTTACCCATAACAAGATATTCTTTTGCATATTTAACATCTTCCTTATCTGCTGTTTTCATCCAGCCCATAATTGTATCGTTGTCATGTGTTCCCGCATAGGCAATACAATTAACCGGATACATATGTGGAAGATAATCGTTATTGTTGCTGTCCCTGCTGTCAAAAGCAAATTCCAGAACTTTCATTCCCGGATATCCGCTTTCGCGAAGAAGATTTCTTACCGAATCTGTTAAAAATCCTAAATCCTCGGCAATTATATTCTTCTTTCCTAATTTCTTTTCAACTGCTTTGAACAATTCTATTCCCGGTCCCTGTCTCCATTCACCGTTTACGGCAGTTGTCTCACCATAAGGAATTGCATAATATGAATCAAATCCTCTGAAATGATCAATTCTGAGAACATTATATATTCTGCATGCTGCATCTATTCTCTTTATCCACCATTTATATCCGTCAGCTTTCATTACATCCCAACGGAATAAAGGATTACCCCATAACTGGCCCGTTGCCGAAAATCCATCGGGAGGACATCCTGCAACATCCGTAGGATTAAGATTATCATCAAGCTGGAAAAGCCCCGGATTAGCCCATACGTCAACACTGTCAAGTGCTACATATATAGGGAGGTCACCTATAATCTCAATATTTTTCTCATTGGCATAGGCTCTTAATTCATTCCACTGCTTAAAGAAGAAATACTGCATTATAATCCAGAAATTGATATCTTCCTTATGTTCTTCCTTTGCTATATTAATTGCATCATCATAACGTTTCTTAAGAGGTTCATCCCATTCAAGCCATGATTTACCGCCATTGGCATCCTTTAATGCCATAAACAAAGCGTAATCATATATCCATGACTTATTGTCATGGCAGAATTCCTTATATCCATCTTCCGGATTTTCAAGAAACCTCTCTGCTGCTTTTCTCAAAACAACATATCTTTTATTATATAATGCTTCGTAATTTACTCTGTCAGGTTCACTTTCCCAGTCAATACCTGCATATTCTTTTCTTTTAAGGTATCCGGCCTTGCAAAGCTCATCCAGATCAATAAAGTATGGATTACCGGCAAAGGTTGAAAATGACTGGTACGGAGAATCTCCGTAGCTTGTAGGACATACAGGCAATATCTGCCAGTAAGCCTGACCTGCTTTATCAAGAAAATCCACAAAATCTCTTGCAGGTTTTCCCATGCTTCCTATCCCATGTGGTGACGGAAGTGATGATATGTGCATTAAAACACCGCTTTTTCTCATGCTATCCACATCCTTAACTTAGTTTATTTTTCTGACGCTCTCTCCTTTTACAAGGGCAAATTCCTCTACCTCATATACAGGCCTTGCGCCATTGTCAATACAGTCGAGAAGTATCTCCACGCTTCTTGCAGCTATTTTTTCTTTATGCTGGCGGATTGTTGTAAGTCTCGGTTTAAAATAGTTACCGATATCAATGCCATCAAATCCCACAACAGATATGTCTTCCGGAACACGCAGTCCCTTGTCCCATATTGCTCTTATGGCACCGATTGCCGTCACATCTGACATGGCAAAAACCGCTGTCAGCTCCGGCATCTTATCAAACAATCTATTCATTGCCTCGTATCCTCCGGATATTGTAAAATACGATGTCACAAACTGTCTGTCCTCGTCAAAACCATATCCGTGCTCAACTAATGCTTCTTTAACACCTACGTATCTGCTGTAAACAGCATTTGAGGCACTCATATTGCCACCCAAAACTCCAATATTCTTATGCCCCTGTTTTATCAAGTGCTCCACCGCCAGTCTGGCAGCTGATTTATCATCTGTGCACACACTGGAAAGGTTATCTAACTGCAATCCCTCCGCGTTACTTGTTACCAGTACGCATGGAACCGTAATCCGGTGAAAATATTTTCTGAAATAGTCATGATTGCACCCTAAAAATAGAATTCCCAATGGACGTCTTTCTTTACATATCTGGATAGCCTGTTCAATTTCATTATCATCTTCGCTTATGTAATACATAAGCGAAGCATAACCTTTTGATTCAACAAGCCTTTGCATCGGTTCCAGAACTGCTGCAAACAGCATATTCTGTGTTCCTTTTATTATTATCGCAATACCATCCTTACTTTGTTGTTTTAAATGCTTTGCATTGTTATTAAGACGGAAATTATATTTATTAACAACCTGCATAACGGAATTTTTTGCGTGTTCTGAAACATCCGACGCATTGTTCAGTACTCTCGAAACTGTCCCTATGGAATAGCCTGATTCTTTGGCAATATCTTTTATTGTCATCTAAATCATTCCTTCTCCTACTAAAAAACTTATCCTTTAACGGCTCCGGCTGCAATACCTTTAATAATATGTTTCTGTCCAAACAGATATACAATAATGATAGGTATAATAGTAAGCAGCACACTGGCAAACATAGAACCATTATCAACATGTCCATATGAGCCTGTGAATGCCGAATTAATAAGTATAGGTAAGGTCTGGTATCCTTTTGTTCTGTCAAGAACAAGATAAGGAAGTAAATAGTCATTCCATACCCACATAGCTTCAAGAATCAATACTGAAATAAGTGTTGGCTTAAGGATTGGCAATACAACCTTAAAATATGTCTGTAACGGATTACATCCGTCAATCATTGCTGCTTCCTCTATTTCCATAGGAATTGTTTTCATAAATCCGGCAAACATAAATACCGCCAGACCTGCACCAAATCCCAGATAAATTATCCATATAGTCCATGGTGAGTTGAGGTGCATTTTTGTTGCTGTATACGAAAGTGTAAGCATAACCATCTGGAATGGAACAACCATCGAAAATACAAACATATAATAAATAAAACTAGATATAAATCCTTTAACTCTGGTAATAAACCATGCACACATCGAGCAGAATATTATAATAGCTGCCACTGATGTTACTGTGATAAGCAAACTCACTCCAAAGCTCTGGAAGAATTTGTTCGTCTCGATTGCAGTTTTAAAATTCGTCCAACCTGTAAATGTCTCACTTGTCGGAAGCTTGAACATTGCATCTGTTGTAATTTTATTACTCTTTTTCAAGGCATTGATAAGTACCATAAATATTGGGTAAATATATGCCAGTGAAATCAATGAAAGCACAGCTCCGAGTACAAAGTTAGATGTATTAAATTTTTTCTTAACTACGATTTTTTCATCCATTACTGCTGTACCTCCTTAGAACGTGTTGCTTTAAGCTGGATAAGTGAAATTGCCATTACAACTATACAGAAGATAACGGCCTTCGCCTGTCCGTAACCTTTCCAGACCTTTCCGGATCTTGCATAAAATGTATTAAAAATATTAAGTGCAAGCATTTCTGTCATCTTGCCTTTTCCATAAGGCTGACCATTTGTAAGTGCAAGGTTCTGGTCAAATAACTTAAATGAATTAGAAAGTGTCAGGAATAAACATACTGTGACTGATGACATAACCATTGGGATTTTAACTTTAAATAAAGTCTTCCATGCATTGGCACCATCAATTTCTGCTGCTTCAATAACAGAATCAGGTACACTTTGTAATCCTGCAATGTAAACAATCATCATATATCCTATCTGCTGCCAGCACATAAGGATTATGAGTCCCCAATATCCGGCAGTTGAATTCAAAGCTAAGAGTGGCTGACCAATGATTGAAAGGAAGCAGTTAATAAGCGTCTTCCATACATAACCAAGTACAACGCCACCGATTAAGTTAGGCATAAAGAATATTGTTCTGAAAATGTTAGTTCCCTTAATGCCCTTTGTAAGTGCAAGTGCAAGTGCAAATGCAAGTACATTAATTAATATTACCGATACTATAGTAAATTTTCCTGTGAATAAAAATGCGTCAAGGAATCCGCCGGGTGCGGCAAATCCTGTTTTTTCTTTTGTGAAGATATAAATAAAATTCTTAAATCCTACCCATTCTGCATCCTTTATTGTATTAAACTTGCAAAATGATAAGTATACGCCTTCTATAAATGGAATGATAAATCCGATTACAAAAGCACCTACAGTAGGAATAAGAAAAAATGGCCAATATTTCTTAACTGATTTTTCCATATGCTCCTCCTATAATGTTTTACAAAACGTTTTCTAAACGTTTCTATATCCGGTTAAAAATGTTTTTGATACTGTTTTTTGGCAAAAATTAGGACAGGCAGGTCACCTGCCTGTCCTATTATTAACAAGTCGATCAATAAATAAGTTGCTAATTATTTAGTATTAGCTGCTTCGTACTCTGTCTTCCATCCGTCAACGAATGCTGAAACAACTGCTTTCCAGTTATCATCTGTCTGATCTGCTGCGTATGCTGTTAAAGCTGCACCAACACCATCTTTCCAAGCTTCTGAAGGCATTGTTGTAAAGTTCCAAGATACAGGAGTCTTACCATTGTTTGTGTATTCTGTATCGTTCTTTACAAAGAGGTTGCTAGATGTTGCTGCGTTCTTGAATGGGATTACGAATCCACAGTCATTAGCCATGAATGTAGTTCCTTCTTCTGAGTTAACTAACCAGTACATAAAGTCAAGTGTTGCCTGAATATCTTCAGCTTTTGCATTCTTATTTACACACCAGTAGTTCTCTGTACCAGTACAAAGACCCTGATTCTTCTCATCGCCTACACCAATGTAGATAGGAATCATCTTAAGTTCATCATCCTTGAATGCCTTAGCAACATTACCATATTCCCAAGAACCGTTCTGGTAGAATACTGCTTTGCCTTCTCTGAACTCATTTAATGTATCTTCAGAAGTCTTTGAAGAAAGTTCCTTAGGATCACATGTTGAGTTGTTGATGTAAAGATCAAAGATATTTCTGTAGTTGTCAAGGTATGTACCCTTAATAGCAGCTGTTGAAGAAATCTTATCTGCCTGATATTCAAAGTAGATAGGAAGGTTAGCTAAGTGAGTCTTAAATCTCCAGTCTGAAGACTTGTCCATACCTGCTGATGTAAATGCTGAGAATCCAAGTTCTTCTTTACGCTTTGTAATATCTTCAGCAACTTTCTTTAAGTCATCAAATGACTGGATATCATCTGTCTTATATCCTGCCTTCTCGAGTAACTTAGTATTTGTGATAAGACCGTATGATTCAATAACGTATCCTACACCATATACATATCCGTCTTCTGTTAATGCGTAGCTTTCATTTGTAAGTTCTCCGTATACCTTAGTATCCTTAAGGTCATAGCAGTAATCTTTCCAGTTAGCAAGACCTACAGGACCATTAACCTGGAATAATGTAGGTGCATTTTCCTTCTGTATCTCGGCTGCTAATGTTGATTCATAAGAACCTGATGCTGCTGTTACAACTGTAACCTTAACACCTGTTTCCTCTTCATATTTCTTAGCAATTGCCTGATAGTCCTTATCCTGTTCAGGCTTGAAGTTAAGGTAGTAAACTGAACCCTTAGCTTCTGTCTTAGTATCATTTCCTGCTGATGGCTTAGACTCTTTGTTGCCACCGTCACTCTTACCGCAGCCAACTAATGCTGTTGCAGCAAGTGCACCTGCGAGTGCTATTGATAAAAATCTTTTTTTCATACTATAAATTACCTCCTCTTTCTTTATTAGGTCATTTTTGTTTTTTTGGAAACGTTTCCATAAATATGAAAAAATTGTTTACCTATCGGTAGTTATAACTATAACTCTTTCATTGTAAAAAATCAATAACTTTTTTTGTATTTTTTTGTTTTTTTGGTAAAAAAGTTATAATATGGTTATATCTACCAGTATTTATTGATATATAAGTATTAACAAAATGCACATTAATTCGTGGAAACGTTTCAGTTAATTTGTAATATCAGCTCGGTATAAGCTGTTATTTCTGTTATATTTTTTAATATTTTTATTCCCAGTCCGTCATACAGCCTGCAGCTTTCGTAATCCGTTCCGTCACCGTTTCCCACCAGATACACAGGAATATTATACCTGACAGCATTTTGCATAAATTCCTTTAATTTTTCGGAGGCTGTACAGATTGTCCCACTGTGGTAAGTACATAATATTACTGCCTTGTATTCTTTAATATCGGGATATTTCATCCCCGGATACGGATACAGGATAAGGACATCAGAATATTTGCCATGACCGGCAGGGACCGGAAACAATTTATTCTTACAAGGATTGGCCTGTCCCGAAGGACTGAATTCACCTTCGGCATAGTCACCATAACAGCAGTCATTCACCGTATATATCTCATCACTGTAAATATGATGTCTTAAAAGGGTGTTCCCATAGTATATCTTTGTAATACCATCTCTGCCCGTGTATGGAACAAACACACCATTACCGCATTTGTTCCTGATAAAATCAACTGCCGCAGAAAAATTCCTGAGTCCATTGGCTCTATTATCCGTAAGTACATAATTACTGCATACCACCATTACAGGAATATGCGTAAATTCCTCTATACACGATAAAAAAGATGCTGTGTACTGTATCGTATCACTTCCATGGGTCAGAATAATTCCCTCAACATTCCCTAACATCATTTTATGCACTGCTTCGGCAATTATGACAAAATCACTGCAATTAATATTTTCGCTCAGTATCGTACAGGGTGCGTCTGTTACAAAATCATCATATCCACAGCTCTCTTTATACATTTTAAGAAGCATATACCTCATTTCAGGATCAGTTGATATATATCCGTCCGATATACTGCTGCCTATAGTTCCTCCTGTAAAAATCACACCAATCATTTGCTTTCCTCCGATATCTTAAGAGTCCCGATTTCATCAACTATTTTGTCTATGGTCCTTATATATTCCTCTGTATTTTTAGTCTCAGCCTGTTCAAAATAATAAGTAAAATATGGGCTTTCCCCTGTTGTAAACTTCATGCGGATACCTTTCTTTTTCACAATGTCAGGTATCCCCGCAGGATTAATCATGGCTCTGTGGTAGAGACGGATTTTAATTTCTTTACGGTTTCCTTTAATTTCCGTTATATAATTACCGTGGCATTTTGATTTTAGCAGTGCAATGCTCATAAGTATGACCGCCGGCTTAGGAATATCTCCAAAACGATCTATGAGTTCATCTGTCATATCAGCAAGGTCTTCTTCCGTCTCAATGGCAGCAATTCTCTTATATATGTCAAGCTTCTGGTTTTCGCTTCTTATATATGTGGCAGGGATATACGCATCCACGTCAATATCAACAACAGTTTCGTAATCCTCGATTTTTCCCTCGCCTTTAAGTTCAAGGACAGCCTCATTAAGCATCTTACAATAAAGGTCATACCCTACCGCTTCCATATGTCCGTGCTGTTCTTCACCTAACATATTTCCTGCTCCTCTGATTTCCAGATCTTTCATGGCAATCCTGAATCCGGAGCCCAAATCGGTAAACTCTCTTATTGCACTCAGCCTTTTCTCAGCAATTTCACTTAATACCTTATCTTTTTTGTACATCAAGAAAGCATACGCCATTCTTCCTGTACGTCCGACTCTTCCTCTTAACTGGTACAGCTGGGAAAGTCCGTATTTATTGGCATCATGTATAATAATAGTATTTACATTCGGTATATCAAGTCCTGTTTCGATTATGGTGGTTGAGACAAGAACATCAATGTCTCCGTTAATAAAATCCATCATTATTTTTTCAAGTTCACGTTCGCTCATCTGTCCATGTGCAAATGCAACATTAGCTTCCGGCACAAGTTTTGCAATATTAAGGGTAATTTCGTCTATTCCCAGAACCTTGTTATATACATAGTATACCTGTCCGCCTCTTGCAAGTTCCCTGTTAACAGCCTCTCTCACCATTTCCTCATCATATTCCGTAACAAAGGTCTGGATGGGTATTCTGTCCACCGGAGGTTCCATAAGTACGCTCATATCCCTGATTCCTATTAAACTCATATGGAGAGTCCGCGGAATAGGTGTTGCCGATAAAGTTATGACGTCAACGGATTCTTTCATCTGTTTGATTTTTTCCTTGTGTGCCACGCCAAAGCGCTGTTCCTCATCTATGATAAGCAGTCCGAGATTCTTAAAACTAACATCCTTGGATAAAATCTTATGAGTACCGACGACAACGTCCACAAGCCCTTTTTTAAGTCCTTCTATTGTATTTTTTGCTTCTTTTGGCGTACAAAATCTTGATAACATCCTGACTTCAACGCCAAAATCTTTCATTCTTGAATCAAAATTGGTAAAAATCTGTTTTGCCAGAATTGTTGTAGGGCATAAATATACTACCTGCTTGTTATCCTGGACAGCTTTAAATGCAGCCCTTAATGCGACCTCGGTTTTTCCAAAACCTACGTCACCGCATATAAGTCTGTCCATAATTCTGGTGCTTTCCATATCTGTTTTGGTCTCTTCTATTGCCGTAAGCTGGTCTGTCGTAGGTTCATAAGGGAAAAGTTCCTCAAATTCCTGCTGCCATGGCGTGTCTTTTGAAAAAGCAAACCCTTGTCTGGCACTTCTGGATGCATATAATTTAATAAGTTTATCGGCAACCTGTTTTACAGCGCCTCTGACTTTTGTTTTGGTCTTTGTCCATTCCGGCGAACCCAGTCTGTTAAGCTTAGGCTTGGCACCCTCCCTGTCGCCGTATTTTTGTATCATATCAAGCTGTGTAGCAAGTATATAAAGGTTTCCGCCGTTGGCATATTCTATTTTAATGTAGTCTTTCTCGGTTTTGTCTACACGGATTTTTTCAATTCCCCTGTATATTCCGAGTCCGTGATTTTCGTGAATTACATAATCTCCTATTGACAGTTCGGAAAAATCGGAGATAGATTTACCATCGTAGCTTTTTTTCTTTTTCTTAGGTTTCTTCGCCGTGCTGAAAATATCATCTTCCGCAACTGCTGCAAATCTTATATCAGGATATTCATAGCCCTTCCTAAGCTTGCCACAGACGGTTACAACTTCTCCTTCTTTGATTTCTTTTTGGCTTTTATCTGAAAATGCAGCCATTATATCATTTTCCATCAGGTCTTTTGCCAGTCTTCTGGCCCTTATTTCCGAGCCTGATACAATTAGTATGCGGTATTTTTTCTTTTTCCAGTTCTTTATGTCACTTACAAGGGTTTCAAAAGAATTATTATACGAACCTATTCCCTTTGCATTTATGTCATAGTGTCCCGAAATATTAAGTTCCGGTATTTTGCAGTCAAGCACTGATACTGCCATCAGGCTGTGCAAAGCCAGTTTATGGAACACTTCGCCTTTTGAATACAATACCTCTGTCTGTCCCGGAAGGATGCTTCCTTTTTCAAGCCTGTGGGACATACTTTCCCTGAATTCTTTCTCCACTACATCCATTTTTTCAATAATTCTTACCGGTTCATCAATAACTATACCATCTTTTTCATAGTCAAAATAATCCGCTAATGATACCGGATTTTTTATAAAATATTTAACATAACTGTCAAGTCCGCTCCTGTCCTTAAGCACAAACAGTTTTTCCTTAAGCTCTTCAACATTTTTCTTTATAAGGTTGCTTTCAGTAATTTTAGCTTCTTTATTAAGTGCTTCACTGTATTTTGCTGCATCTTTCTCAATACTTTTAATTCCCGATGCCAGTGTATCATCTATGAGCAGCTCTGTTGCCGGGAAAATATCAATTTCTTCGATATTCTCTACGGAACGCTGGCTTTCCGCATCAAAAAGCCTCATTGCATCCACTTCTGTATCCCACAGTTCAATACGGCAGGGATTTTCCATATTCACAGGGAAAATATCGATTATGCCGCCTCTGATGGCAAACTGACCGCTGTGTTCCGTCTGTCCGGCATTTTCATAGCCGGCATTTACAAGTCGTTCAGATAATCCTTTAATATCGATATCATCACCAGTTTTTATATTTATGGTGTTTTTTCTGAATATATCCTGTGGTACCAGTTTATCCATACAACCGTCAATGGTTGTAATGATAGTGGCTTCCCGGTCATTTATAAGATGATTGATTACTTCCAGCCTCTCCCTGACAACCTCATTGTTTCTTATGTCAGCACTGTAAAAAATGAAATCCTTGGCAGGATAGTAATAAGTATTTTTATCATTGGCTCGATAATCTTCATAAAGTTCTCTTGCCCTTATTTCTGTACCTGTTATTATGAGCTTCTTATTAAATTTTTCTGTGATTTTATAGATAAAATATGGCTTCTGCTGGTCAACACAGCCAAAAGCCACAGGTACATTCCCTTTTTTCTTAAGGTCATCTATAATATTCTGATAATATGCCAGTTCACATACCGGCTTCTCCAATATGCTCATTTTCTATACTCCGTTATATTTATTCATTGCTGCGTCGTAACCTTCTGTTACCATGCATTCGATGGCATTGCAGGCTTTTTCCAGCTCTTTTGCAACTATTGCCTCGTCTTCGCTGTTAAAACGTCCCAGTACATAGTCTGCTAAATCCATCTGTTTCGGCTTATCTCCCACACCGAATTTAAGGCGCGGAAAAGCATCCGTACCAAGGCACGATATAATACTCTTAATGCCGTTATGTCCGCCTGCACTTCCTTTCTTGCGGATACGGATCTTGCCCGGTTCCAGACTTATATCATCAAAGGCCACAATACATTCTGATGGATCTACCTTATAATAATCACAGACGGGTCTTATGCATTCACCACTTAAATTCATATATGTTAAAGGTTTAACAAGTATTACCTTATTTCCGCCTATTATTCCCTTACCTATGAGTCCCTTATGTTTCTGTTCGGTCATCGAAATATTAAATCTGCCGGCAAGCGCATCAATTATTCTGAATCCCATATTGTGTCTTGTCATCTCATATTTTTTCTCAGGGTTACCAAGCCCGGCTATTACATACATATTTTTTTCCTCCAGATTTGTTAATAATATCATATTTTCTTTATTTTATCCATATCAAATTATTGACAGAACTTCTATTAAAATATATATTTAGATAAAAATACTTTAAAAGGAGTTGAATAACTTGGACCCCAGTGTGGCGATTCAGTTTATTGTGTTAATCGTACTTCTGTTACTCTCTGCTTTCTTTTCATCGGCGGAGACATCACTTGTTACGGTCAACCAGATTAGGATGCGTTCTCTTGCAGATGAAGGTAATAAAAAAGCAGCGAGAGTTCTTAAAATTACATCTAATTCATCTAAAATGCTTAGTGCAATTCTTATTGGCAATAACATAGTCAATATTTTTGCATCATCCCTTGCAACAACCATTACCTTACAGTTGTGGGGCAACAGATTCGTAAGTCTTACTACAGGTATTCTTACCCTACTGGTATTGATTTTTGGTGAAATAACACCGAAAACAATTGCTACTTCCCACGCGGAAAAGATTGCAATGACTTACTCAGGTGTCATAAGCCTTCTTATAAAGGTTCTTACCCCTGTTATTTTTATCATCAATAAATTAGCAAACGGTTTTCTTTTTATCTTAGGACTTGACCCGGGTAAAAAAGCTGCTTCAATTACAGAAGACGAGCTGAGAACCATTGTTGACGTAAGCCATGAAGAAGGTGTAATCGAAAAAGAAGAACGCCAGATGATTAAAAACGTGTTTGATTTCGGTGATTCCCAGGCTAAGGATGTTATGATTCCGCGTATTGATATGACATGTGTATCAATAGACAGCCGTTATGACGAGATAATTTCGGTATTCAGAACCGATAAATATACCCGTCTGCCTGTTTATGAAGACTCTGTTGACAATGTCATCGGTATTATTAATGTCAAGGACCTTTTGCTCTGTGAGGATAAGGCTTCATTTAATGTAAGAGATATTCTGCGCAAGCCGTATTATACATACGAGTTTAAAAAGACCTCTGAGCTTATGGAAGAACTTAAAAAGACCTCCAACAATTTTACCATAGTAATAGATGAATACGGTTCGACTGTTGGCATGATTACCCTTGAGGACCTGCTTGAGGAAATTGTTGGTGAAATCCGTGACGAATACGATGGTGACGAAGTCGATGACATTATTAAGGTAAATGATACTGAATATATTTTTTCAGGTACGGCAAGGCTTAACGATATTGAGGAATACATAGAGCTGCCTGACATTGAAACTGACCACGAATCGGATTATGATTCCATAAGCGGATTTATTATTGATTCCCTTAAGCGTCTGCCTGTGCTTGGTGATGAAGTTACCATCGGCAATCTCAGGTTTGTGGTGGAAGGTTGTACCAAAAACAGAATCACGAAGGTTCACGCATATATTTTAGATACTAAAAAAGAACCTGATGAAGAAAATACCGAAGAATAGGAGATATTCTCTTATGAAGAAAATAATAAAAGAATTCAAGGAATTTATTTCAAAAGGCAACATATTTGATATGGCTATCGGTCTTATCGTAGGCAGTGCCTTTACAGCTATTGTAAATTCTCTTGTGGGAGACATCTTTTCTCCGCTTCTTACAATTGTAACATCTAAGGCTGACCTTACAGCTTTGGCATGGAACATCAATGGTGCCCAGATTAAATATGGAAGTTTCCTTCAGGCGATTATCACATTTTTATTAACCGCCATTGTTCTTTTCTTCCTTGTAAAAGGAATCAACAAATTACGTTCCCTCGGCCAGAAGAAAGAGGAAGCGAAAGAAGCAGCTCCGACAACAAAGATTTGCCCGTTCTGTCGTTCTGAAATTGATTTAGATGCAACGAGATGTCCTCATTGTACATCCGAACTTGAGAAATAATAAAATAATTGCAAAAAACACGGGGATGCCGCCTCAACAATTTTCAATTGTTAAAGCGCATCCCCATTTTATTAACGTGGCGTAAAATTGCCTTTCATATGCTGATATATTACGTCTGCATCTTCTTTACTACAGCTTCCTCTGTATCTCTCCATCCTTCATATAGATGATTCTGTCCGTCTTTTCTGCCA